>OLIJ01000056.1_pt1 | contig 110934 bp, 107 predicted proteins | sample 1609731 | NCBI WGS metagenome assembly OLIJ01 (sample SAMEA4350159, study PRJEB24818) | metagenome | biome: human; feature: gut; material: faeces | place: Denmark | collected 2013-09
CATTCACCGTCCTTTGGCAGATTTAGCTGGAAGTGGTTATTGCAATAATTATAAACGCTGAAGAAGACCCCTTCGTTGATAATGCCGGTTATTTGCGAGGGGTAGAAGGCAGCAAAGGTGCGGCTGCATAGTGCACGGTAGAATTTCTTCAGCTTACCTTGCTCTTTTAGAGACTGTAAGCGTTGATGAGCCAGCTCAAACACCTCAAGTGTGCAACCAGAGGCAATGAGCCTGGTGAGCTCGCGGAGGTCATCTTTAGCTTGTATAAACTCTTCATGAGACATGCCACCTTGCCGCAGGCTGGCAACCCGGTTATCACGTGTATACCAAAGGTCCTGGATGGTTTGATCGCTGAAATCTGGCTTCTCGCGCTGAACCCGGCCAACAATCTCACGATATCCTGACCCCCACTCAGCATTGTTTTCGTTATTTTTCTGCGCGAAGTTCCTGAAGAAAGGGGTGAGTGATTGTGGATCTTGTACCATTTGATGGACTCCCTGATGCCAATACTATTGATCATGGTTATATTTTATATCAAAAAACGTAATGTATTGCGTTAAACATTTATCAGAAATATGAAATGGCACCAATTTTATTTTCCCATTGATAGAGGCGGATTTTCAGGCAAAATGGTGAAGTAAATTTTATTGAACAGTTATCATGATAAGGCGAACAATATGCGAGATTTTAATTCTGGTGACATTAATGGTGATGTCACTATTAATGATCATTCAACTGAGAACAAATTTAAGTTATTCATTCATTGTGATAATGATGAGTTACTTTCAGAAGAGCAGCATAGGTTAAAGGTTTTGGAGAAGGAGAGGAAAAGAAAATCAACCCTCGCCTTAAAAATTTTGGCCGGGTGCGGTATTTTAATGCTCTTTGCTGGAGGGTGGTATTATATTCATGGTCAATGGGATCTGGTCTCTGGTTTGACCGGATTTGCAGGCGGTTTTTTCAGCCTTGCGACTATTTGTCGCTCCGATGTGCCAACGACTTTTGAGAAAAGACAGCTAGATGCTTTACAGGAAATTAATCTCATTCTGAGAGAAAGGGATGTCAGATAGCCAGTATGACCATGGCCCTATGAGATTGGGGCCAAAAATTGAGTTTCACATGTAGGCTGAGACGAAGACCATGAATCAAAATATTGGGTGAGTACATGGCATCATTGTTATCGCTATCGTTTATTTGTGAACGTAGATGTGAGAGCAGTGGTATATATGTTTTAGCTGATGGAGAGTGAGACATATGCAGTACATGCATGTAAATCCCGAAGATGGCGCTTGTCGTGCCCTATCCGGATGACCAACCCGCAGCCCCGGTCAGCGCAGCGCCGCCGGGGGACAAGTCAGTTCGCCCCGGCGAAAAACTCACTCCATCGCCACCTTCACCGCATCCCCCAGCTTCACCATCACCTCCCGGTGCTTGTCGATCGGCGGCAGGGCGCAGTTGATCCTTAAGCAGTTGCGATATTTTCCTGAGGCTGAAAACAGCGAACCCGGCGCGACCTGGATTTTCAGGCGGCACAGCTGCTTCGCGACGCAGACCATATCGACGTGCTCGGGGAGCTCGACCCACAGCATATAGCCGCCCTTCGGCCGGGTAACGCAGATGCCGCAGGGGAAGTATTCCCGCAGCCAGCAGGTGTAAATTTCCATATTGCGCTGGTAGATCTGCCGCATCCGCCGCACGTGGCGGTGGTAGTGGCCTTCGCGAATAAATACCGACGCCGCCAGCTGCGTGGAGGGAACGTTGGTCCCGCTGGCGGCATATTTCATCTGCAGCAGGCGGTCGTAGTAGCGGCCTGGCGCGATCCAGCCGATGCGCAGGCCCGGCGCGATAGTTTTGGTAAACGAGCTGCAGAGCATCACCCGGCCGTCGATATCCCACGAATGAATGGTGCGCGGGCGCGGGTAGTCGGTGGCCAGCTCGCCGTAAATATCATCTTCGAAAATGACGATATCGTGGCGCTGGGCAAGAGTCAGCACCGCGCGCTTGCGGGCGTCAGGCATGATAAAGCCCTGCGGATTATTGCAGTTCGGCACCAGGATAACGCCCTTGATCGGCCACTGCTCCAGCGCCAGCTCCAGAGCTTCTACGCTGATCCCGCTGTCCGGATCGGTGGGGATCTCGATGGCCTTCAGCCCCAAACCGCGCAGCAGCTGCATGGTGCCATAATAGGACGGGGATTCGACGGCGACGATATCGCCGGGTTGGCACACCGACAGCAGCGCCAGCGATAGCGCGCTGTGGCAGCCGCTGGTGATGATCAGATCGTCGGCGGTGACCACCGAGCCGCCGTCGAGCATCAGGCGGGCGATTTGTTCGCGCAGCTCGCGGCGTCCGGCCAGCTCGTCGTAGTTCAGCACCTCGCTGAGATTATGCTGGATCACCCGGCTCAGCTCGCGCCAGATGGGCTTCAGGCTCGGCTGGGTGACGTCAGGCGAGCCGCCGCCGAAGGGGATAATGCTTTTATCATTGCGCGCGTCGAGCATGGTCAGCACCTGATCCCACTGGGTGATTTCCACCGGGCGCTGCACCGGGCGCGACATCGGCGGTACCGGCGGCTGGGCTTTACGCGGGGCGACAAAGTAGCCGGAACGCGGCTGGGGGACGATCATCTGCTGCTGTTCCAGCGTCTGATAGGCCTGCTGCACGGTGCTGATGCTTACTCCGTGCTCCTGACTCAGGCTGCGAACCGAAGGCAGCTTCTCCCCGTGGCGATACAGCCCTTGCTCAATACGCTCCGCCAGCAGGCTGGCCAGATGTTGGTAACGCGTCATGCTGTATCCCTTATTGTCGCCATACAGATTGATAAACCAGTACAGATGGGCGGTGAAAATCCCACGCAGATACTGTTTTAGCCAATCTGTATGTTAAAGAAAAGGGTTTTTTGAATCTGTATTGTTCACCCTCGGATCCGCGAAGATAAAGCCTCTGGCAAGGTGAGGAGGTGGAGTATGGAATTTCATGAGAACCGGGTTAGGCAGCCGTTTATTGGTTTCGTATTGGCAGGCAGAGCGTTCAAAAAATGGTGGCTGCGGAGGCAAACGCGGCGGGTTTTGCAGCGAATGAGCGACGAACAGCTGAAAGATGTCGGGCTGCGGCGGGATCAGATAAATTAAAAAATGCGCTTTTCCCCGGACTGCGGCATAAACGTTCTGTTCGGGCTCCCGGCCTGCACCTCCGCAGGCTGCGAGTCGTGCCCGTTCGGGCCAGCAGTTCGCCAGGCCCGGCGCGACCGGGTAGCTGGCGTCACCCGGGATTATTACATTCACCGTATTTATCAATTAATGCTTCTTCATCCTTCGTTTCTTGATAGTTATCATGATAAGTATTATTTTCCTCACAGCCAGGCCACCAGGGCTATTTTGCCTGTCATTTTGAACCTGGGCAGCGCTCGACAAAATACGAAAGTCTTTTGAACGCCCTTCAGGGCGGCCCGGAGGGTGAGCGTAGCGAGTCAATCCTCACGTACTATCTGTACGTTCCGGTTTCTCCGCGCTGTCCGCGTTCAAACTGCCTGCGCCAATAACGTCGGGTGGGATAGGCTCTACATGAGGAAAGAAAGATGACCGAAGACGAACTGTTTGCCCGCCGTCCGATGGGGATGCGGATGGCGATGGTGGTACGCCAGTGGCGCGCGACGATCGACGCCGCCATCAACGATACCGGTATGACCCAGTCAAGCTGGACGGTGCTGATGCAGCTGCATCAGCTGGGGGACAACGTCTCAGTTAGCGAACTGGCGGAGGTGCAGGGTATTGAACTGCCGCCGCTGATGCGCACCCTCACTCAGCTGGAAAAGCAGGGCTATCTGCTGCGTTCCACATCGCCATATGACAAACGCATACGCCTGCTGACGCTGACGGCGGAAGGCCTGTCGAAACTGGAGGAGCTGAACCGCGTGATTGAAACTTATCAAACCCGCGTCACCCGGACCATCCCGGAAGCAGAGCTCGCCACCTTCAGCGCCACCTTAAATCAAATCGCCTGCAATTTGCGGACAATCCGCGAAGAAGATAACAAGATCTAAAAAACTATGATGACGCCAGAACAAAAATTTGCCCGCTGGGTAAGGGTGAGTATTGCCGCTTTCCTGGCGATCTTCGCCTGGTTTATCGTTGCCGATATCTGGATCCCGCTCACGCCGGACTCCACGGTGATGCGCGTGGTGACGCCGGTATCGCCGCGCGTTTCCGGCTATGTCGCACAGGTCTATGTGCACAACAACAGCCAGGTGAAGAAAGGGGATCTGCTCTACGAGCTCGACCCGACGCCGTTTACCAATAAAGTGCAGGCGGCGCAAATCGCCTTTGAGCAGGCGAAGCTGAGCAACCAGCAGCTGGACGCGCAGATCGCCGCCGCTCGCGCTAACCTGCGCACGGCGCAGTTCACCGCCCGTAACGACAAAGTCACTCTCGATCGCTATCAGCGCCTGAGTACGATGCAGAGCGTCTCGCAGTCGGATCTGGATAAGGTGCGCACCACCTGGCAGACCAGCGAGCAGTCGGTTAGCGCGCTCAACGCCAGCATCCAGAATCTGCTGATCCAACGCGGGGAGCGCGACGATGCGCGTAACGTCACGCTGCAAAAGTACCGCAACGCCCTGGAAGAGGCGCAGCTGAACCTCGCCTGGAGCCGGATCTATGCCGAAACCGACGGCATGGTCAGCAACCTCCAGCTTAGCCCCGGCCTGTATGCCACCGCCGCCACGCCGCTGCTGGCGCTGGTGAGCAACCATACGGATATCGTCGCCGATTTTCGCGAAAAGAGCCTGCGCCATACCGGCGTGAACACCGACGCCGCGGTGGTCTTTGATGCGCTGCCGGGTAAGGTTTATCCGGCGCACGTCACCAGCAGCGACGCCGGGATTTTGGCCGGCCAGGAGCAGGTAAACGGCCAGCTGTCGCAGCCGGAGCAGTCCACGCGCTGGGTGCGTGACGCCCAGCGGATGCGCATTCACGTCGCGCTTGATGAGCCGCTGGACAGACCGCTGCCGACCGGCGCCCGCGCCACGGTACAGCTGTACAACAGCGAGGGTCCGTTTGCCCGCACCTTTGCCGGCGTGCAGATCCATCTGGTGAGCCTGCTGCACTATGTCTATTAATACGCTGGCCCGGGTTTTTACGCCGCACGACAATATTGTCTATACGGCGAATGATTTTCGCCAGACGCTGCGCATCGCCGTCGCCGGGACTATCGCCCTGAGCATTTCGACCTTCTACGACGTGCAGTACGGGGTCTTCTTTGTGGTCTATCCGCTGATGCTGCTGTCGCTGGTGCCGGTGTTTAACCGCCACGTCGCGCGGCAGTTTCTGTTCAGTGCGGCGGTAAACTGCGTTGAAATGGTGCTGATCGTCGGCTATCTGTCGCAGTGGCCGGTGATTATGACGCTGGTGGTCTTCGGCCTCTACGTGATGCGTTTTCGCTTTATGAGTCAGGGGCCGCTGTTTCTGCTGGGCTCAATGGGCGTGGTCTGTCAAAGCACGATGCTCAACTTTATGAGCTATCCCACCAGCAACTGGCATACGCTGATGTTTTCCAATCTCGAAGCCTGCGTGATGGCGGTGGCCCTCAGCGCGCTGCTGAACTATCTGATCCCGGACGTTGAGCCGCGCCAGCCGCCGCCGCGGATTGAGAAGGATGCCGCCCGCATTCGCCATGAATCTCTGCTTTCCGGCACCGTCGCGACAATGATTTTCGTAGTTTTCCAGATCTGCGATCTGAGCGATTCCCTGTCAGCGCTGATGGCCGGGATCCTGATCCTCTTCCCGATGCACTACCGCGGCGCGGTGATCAGCTCCATCTGGCGCGTGGTGGGCGTGGTGCTGGCCTGTCTCTATATTCTGGTGGTGCAGCTGCTTATTTATGATTTCAGCAACCATATGGTGCTGATGATGCCGCTGATTGCGCTCGGCCTGGCCTTTAGCGCGCGCCTCCACGTGATGGAGAAAGTGGGGGCCGGCGTGGGCTTCGCCAGCATCACCACCATCGGCATTATGTTTGGTCAGAACCTGCATCCGGATCAGGATCTGATCTTCAGCGATCTGTACCGTATTAGCTCGGTCACGATCTCGCTTATCGTCACGCTGACGCTGGTGTTTCTCGTCCACCGCATCCTGAACTGCTTTGCGCCGACGCGGTTCGTTATTACAGAATAGGATCAGGCCGGAAAGGTGGCGATAAGGCGCCACTCTTCGGCAACGTAGCGATAAATCGCCTCCGTGGCGCCGGGAATAACCCACCGCTGCTCCTCTCCCGGCAGGCAGCTGAGATAGATGCACAGGCCGCAGCCGCCGCGCAGCTGGCGCGGAATATCTTTCACCTGGAAGGCTATCCCCGCCGCCTGCAGGGCCTTGCGGGTACGCACGACGCCCGGCGTCGAGTGAAATAAAAACAGATACTCCGTCATTCGCGGCGCCTCTGGCGCAGGCCAATCAGCGCCGCGCCAACCGCGCCGGCAAACTGGGCATCAGGATGGGTGTGCACCGCGATCCCCGCGTGGCCTTCGAGCATGCGCGCAAAGGCCGTGCAGCGGCTGACGCCGCCGGTAAACAGCAGCGGCCCCTGGGCTGAAAGACGGGCGATAAAGTTGGCGCTGCGGCGGGCCATGGCGTTGATCACGCCGGCCAGAATCGCTTCCGGCGCGACGCCCGCCGAGCGCAGGCTAATCACTTCGGATTCGGCAAATACCGTGCACATACTGGTGATTGCATGCGGTTCGACGCCTTCGGTGATGCTATCCAGCTCCCCGACGCTGGCGCCGAGGGTGCGCGAGATAACCTCCAGAAAGCGCCCGGTTCCCGCCGCGCATTTATCGTTCATCAGGAAGTCGGTGAGATTACCGTCGTCGTCGAGCTGGATAACCTTGCTATCCTGACCGCCAATATCGATAACCATGCGGGTGGCGGGCGCCAGAAGACGCGCGCCGAGACCGTGGCAGGAGATCTCCGTCACCTGCTTATCGGCAAAATCCACCAGCTGGCGGCCGTAGCCGGTTAAGGTTAAAAATGGCCGCTCGGCAAGGCCGGCGCTGAGGGTTTGCCACGCCTCGTTGATGGCGTCGGCGGGGCGAAAGGGCGTCGGGCAGAGAAAACGTCGCTGGATAACGCCCTCTTTCAGCAGGATGCCTTTCGTGGCGGTGGAGCCGGAATCAATGCCTACCGTAAAAGTCACGCGCGCTCCTTACAGCATTTCAATAAAGGCCGCGACGCGGGTGCTGAGCTGGCCGATGTCCGCCGTCGAATAGTCGGTCTCAATCGCGATGTAGGGGAGGTTATGCCGCTGGCGAACGTGGCGCTTAATCGCCATTGATTCAACCGCATAGGTATGACAGGCCTGCAGGATGACATCCACCACGCCGTCGGCCTGATACTCGTCAACCATCTGGCTAAGCAGGGCTAAGCGCTGGTCGTTTGGCGAGATGCACGAGCAGCCGATGGCGAGATACTTATCGGTCAGCGCATCGTAGACGTCGCCCGTCTCCTCCACGCAGCGCTCGGTCGCCTTGGCGCCGGTGCAGTTTTCAAAGCCCACCACCCAGCCGCCGTTCTCTTCAATGGCGCGCACGACTTTTTCCGCCGCGCCGCCAATCGGGCAGCCGGTGATCAAAATGCGCGGGCGAGCCGCCAGCCGCTGGCCATCCTGCCACTGCTGGCGCACGCGATCGGCCATCGCGTTGAGCTCGTCGCTTAGCGCGGCTTTATCAAAGCGGAAGGTCGCGCCGTACACCACTTTCAGGATATTGCTGCCGCTGAGCGCGGGAGGATTGAGCTGCCCGACGCGATAGAAGTTCGCCAGCGCCCGCCGCTCGCGGTTCTTGAGGCGAACGGCGTCGCGCAGCGCGGCTTCGGTGATTTTGTGGCCAAAGCGGGCTTCGATCACCCGCTGCAGGCGCAGGATCTCGGTTTTCCACAGCGCGCGGGAAGCATCGTCGCTGGCGCTGTTCGGCAGCTGCATCACGTGAACCGGCTTGAATTCGGCCATGTATTCATACATTTTCTTTTTGCCGTCGCAGGTGGTTTCACCCACCACCAGGTCGGAAAAATAGAAGTAGGGGCATTTATCCGTTTTGCCAAACCCGTAGCTGCTTTTAATGAGCGGGCAGAGGTTGCGCGGCAGGTCTTTTTCCGCCTCTTCGATGGTTTCATCGGAGGTTGAACACAGCGAGACGACCACCGCGCCTGCCGCCATCGGGATCTCCTGCGGCATAAAGGTGCAGTAGGTTCCGACCAGGGGGATATTTTGCTCTTTCAGGTCCATCACCGTGAGAAAGCCCTTCTGGCGGGCCTCGGAGAACTGGTCAAAAATGGCGGGTAGATCGGTAATCAGCGACATGGTTTTCCTTCCCCGTACACGGGAGATAATGCAAGAGTCCGCATTATAGCCATGTCAATAGTGTGTGTTTATTGATCTCCCGCCGATAGCGACATATTGCGGGGCGCAATCAGAACACTTTCTTCGCATCCATCTCTTCCTGGATCCGCTCGCTGTAGGCCACGTGGGTGCGAATAGCTTCCTCAATCCCGGCGTTATAAAACAGGGGCCCCAGCTGTTCGGCGATAAAATCAACGAAGAACTCGGCATCGAACTGCTCAAGCTCAAGGTCAAAATTTCTTTCGCAGTAGGTACATAGCTTTTCGCGAAGCTGCTCGCGCTCGCCGGGGGTCAGGTTAATTTCAGCCATTTTTACTCCTTAAAAAGTGCTCTGGATTGACGGCAAACTCAGCTGGGGATCCAGCTATCCCAGGCCGGTAACGGGCCTAACTCTGCCACCAGAAAGTCGATAAACGATCGTACCTTAGGATTGCTGTATTTGCTGGGAAAATAGAGCGCATACAGCGCATGCGTTTCACAGGCGATCGTGCCGTCGAGGATCAGCGGCGTGATCTCTTCTTTGCGAATATGATCGCCGATTAAATAGGTGGGCAGATAGGCCACGCCCTGATCTTCTAATACCGATTTCAACAGCACCAGGCTGCTGTTGGCCTGGATGGGCATATGCAGCTTCAGCTGATGCAGACGGTCCTGCTCGTCTGCGACCCTGATCGCCGGCGTCAGGCCGGGATAGACCAGGCAGTCGTGATTCACCAGATCGCTGCGCCGCACGGGCATGCCCTTTTTAGCGAGATATCCCGGTGAAGCGCAGTATGCCCAGCGAATCGATACCAGTTTGCGCATCGCGTAGTTTTGCGGCGGCGCGGCGGAAATACGCAGCGCGATATCGAAATCGGTTTCATTCAGGTTAACGAAATTATCGTTTAAATCGATATAAAGATTCACGTCCGGGTACTGGTTGCGATATTTATCCACCAGGTTGACCAGTCGGGAGTAGCCAAAGGCAATTGAGCAGGTAATGCGTAATTCACCCTGCGGGCTGTGATAATAGCCTGAGGTGGTATTTAGGGTGTCATCAAACTCTTTTAGTAATTTATTGGCGCGATTAAATAGATATTGCCCGGCATCGGTCAGGGTAATACTGCGGGTGGTGCGCTTAATTAAGGTTGTACCCAGCGTATCCTCCATCGCGGCGAGGCTTTTACTGACCGCAGAGGGTGAGACGTTGAGCTGGGCTGCGGCTTCCGATAATCCCCCGCAGTCGACGATTTTGATAAAAAACTCCAGATGTTTTAATGAAACTGGTGCGCTCATTGTTTCCTTTAATTCACAAGTGATTTGCAAAAACGGTACGAATTGGCCGTTACATTCGCATTTGAAACATGCAACTATTGAATCACAGGAAATTACTTGCTGGCAAAATGAAATAATAACAACTTAGTGAGTTGCGTCACAAAATAAAATGAGACGCGGCCAGAAGTCATCGAATTGTGAATTTTATCTCATTTAATATAATTTTAATTAAAAGGTACCCATTATGTGGTCACGACTCGAACCCTACAAATCCTCTCTTGTTTTATTAAGCGCCCTGGCGATTGGCGGCCTGGCCGGTATTTATGCTCCGGGCTTTGCCAGTACGCTGCAGCCAATCGGACAGATATTTCTCAACCTGTTATTTATGATTATCGTTCCGCTGGTGGGAATCAGCGTGATGTCGTCTATCGCCAGAATGACTGACCTGAAAAGGCTGGGGCGTATTATGGCGATTATCTTTATTGTTTCGATCGCTATGGCCTTTATTCCGGCCGCCGGCATCGTCGCCCTCGCATTATGGTTCAATCCGGCGCAGGGCGTGACTATCGATCTCTCGCAGTCGGTGCAGGCGGGCAGCGGCAAGATGGATTTTGTCAGCATGATCACCACCAGCGATTTTATCGGGCTGTTCTCTAAGTCCAATATTCTGGCGCTGATCGTGATGGCCATTATCGCCGGGATCGCCATTGGGCAATCGGAACTGGCGGGCAAACGCATAGCCTCGCTGCTGGAAGATGCCAATACCGTGATCATGAAGATCGTCTCGATCGTGATGAAAGTCGCCCCGCTTGGCCTTGGCTGCTACTTCGCCGCAACGATGGCCAGCCAGGACTCCGCGCTGCTGCTGACTTTTGCCCGTGCCATTGGCCTGTTTATGGTCGCCACGCTGGTCTACTTCATCTTCGGCTCCATTCTCTATTCCTGGATCGGCGGCGGCATGCCGGCGGTGAAGGCCTTCTGGCGCCATGCGGTAGAGCCGTCGGCCACCGCGCTGGGGACCTGCTCCTCGCTCGGGACGCTGCCGGTGACGCTGCGGGCGGGTAAGGCGATGGGGATTAACCCGGAAATCGTCGATGTTTCCATTCCGCTGCTGGTCAACCTGAATAAAGGCGGCGTGGCGATGATTGCCGCGCTGAAGATCGTTTTTATCTATTCGGTGCTGGGTATGGAGTTCACCACCGAGACCTTTTTCCTGACGATGCTGATCGCCGTGCTCTCCGCCATCATCGTTGGCGGCGTACCGGGCGGCGCGTTCCTTGGGGAAATCTTTATCGTCACCACCCTCGGTCTGCCGATGGAGGCGATCCCGATGCTGGTGGTGCTGGGCACCATCACCGACGCCCCGGCCACGCTGATAAACGTGATTCATGACTTGAACGCGGCGCAGATTGTGGAGCGATTCGCCGGAAAAAAGCAGGGGCATGCTGAACTGAAGCCTGGGGCCGCAACCGTATAAATTTTCGCACCGATAAAAGGATGTTACAGGAGAAGTTATGAAAAATTCACTCAAGCTCGAAACGCAGTTAATCATCGCCGGACGTGACAAACGCTACACCCAGGGGGCGGTCAACCCGGTGATCCAGCGCGCTTCGTCGCTGGTGTTTGAGACGGTGAAGGATAAAAAATTCGCCACCGCCAATCGCGCCAACGGCGAGCTGTTCTACGGTCGTCGCGGGACCTACACCCATTTTGCTTTTCAGCAGGCGATGAGCGAACTGGAGGGTGGAGCGGGCTGTGCGCTTTATCCTTGCGGCGCGGCGGCGGTAACCAACGCGATTCTGGCCTTTGTCGAAAGCGGGGACCATATCCTGATGACCGGCGCGGCCTATGAGCCGACGCAGGATTTTTGCAATAAGATCCTCAGCAAATTCAAGGTAGAGACCACGTATTACGATCCGCTGATTGGCGCCGGTATTGTCGGGCTGCTTCGCCCGGAAACCAAAGTGGTATTCCTCGAATCCCCCAGCTCGATCACTATGGAAGTGCAGGACGTTCCCGGGATGGTGAAGGCGATCCGCGCCGTGAATCCGCAGATCGTCATCATGATCGACAACACCTGGGCGGCGGGCGTGCTGTTTAAGGCGCTGGATTACGGGGTGGATATCTCCGTTCAGGCGGGGACCAAATACACCATCGGCCATTCGGACGCCATGCTGGGCACGGCGGTGTCTAACGCCCGCTGCTGGGATCGTCTGCGGGAGAACTCCTATCTGATGGGGCAGACGCTGGATGCCGATACCGCTTATAACGGCAGCCGCGGGCTGCGTACGCTGGCGGTTCGTCTTAAACAGCACGAAGAGAGCAGTATTCACATTGCCCGCTGGCTGTCGGCAAGGCCGGAGGTGGCGCGGGTGAACCATCCGGCCTTAGCGGAATGCCCGGGGCATGAGTATTTTCAGCGCGATTTTTCGGGCAGCTCCGGTCTGTTCTCCTTCGTGCTGAAAAAGCGCCTGACGGATGAGCTGCTGGCGGCATTTCTCGATAACTTCTCGCTGTTCCACATGGCCTACTCGTGGGGCGGGTTTGAGTCGCTGATTCTGGCGAATCAGCCCGAGGAGCTGAACGGCATTCGCCCCGCCGGCAAGGTTGATTTCAGCGGGACGCTGGTCAGGGTGCATATCGGGCTGGAAGATGTCGGCGATTTAATTGCCGATCTGGAGGCCGGCTTTACCCGGATAGGCTAACCGCAGGGCCCCGCCGGACGAGCGGGGCCGCTGTCTGCGGCCTAATGTAAAAACAGCGACGGGATCTGCGAGAGCAGCCACAGCAGCAGGCCGATAGTGCCCCCGACCAGCGTACCGTTAATACGGATAAACTGCAGATCCTTACCGATATTCAGCTCGATCTGCCGCGACATATCGCGGGAGTCCCAGCTCTTCACCGTATCGCTAATATGACGGGTCAGGAAGTTGGCAAACTCCGGCGCCACCCGGTGCGCCGCCTGCTCCAGATGCTCATTCAGCGACTCGCGAAGGGCTTCATCGTGGACCAGCGTTTCCCCAAACCACTGCCCGGCCTCGGCGATCCGCTGCTTAATCCGCGAATCGTCGCTGTTAACGTCATTTTTAATCCATCCGCGCAGGTCAGCCCACACCTCGCCAAGATAGCGGTTAAACGTCTCGTCGTTTTTCAGATAGGCCTTCATGTTGTCCGCTTTTTCCGCCATCAGCGGATCGGTTTTCAGGCTATCGATCAGCTTTTGCGCCGCGCGATCGAAGGCCTGGCGGATCTGATGGGTGCGATCCTGGCTCACCTCGTCAAGAAGCGTATTGACCGCATCGGTGACCATTTCGGCGCTGTGTTCGCCCAGCCATTCGGTGGGGAGAATTTTGGCCTTGAGCGGATGCTCGGTCTCCAGCCAGCGGATGATGCCGCGGGCAATAAAGGCGCGGGAACTGTCGCGCTGCAGCAGGGCGATAAGCTGGCTGATAAGAGAATCCAGCAGCTTTTGGTGTCGGTTATCGCGGGTTAATCCTTCGAGCATCATGGCGCTGGTTTGCGTCAGGTCGACCTTATCGATGGCTTTGTGCACCGCGCGGCGCAGCAGGCGCTGAATGCGCGCATCGTCGGTGAGTTCGAGGAAGCCGCTCATCACCTGCAGCAGATGCTGGCCCACCCGCCGGGCGTTCGCCGGCTGGCTAAACCAGTTGCCGAGCATCAGCGCCGGTTCGTAGCGGCGGATCAGCGCGACCAGCGAGGGGGTATCGAGAAATTTTTCCTGCACGAAATAGCCGAGATTGTCGGCAATTCGATCCTTATTACGCGGGATAATCGCCGTATGCCGGGAGACAAACGGCAGCGGTATGCGGCGAAACAGCGCCACCACCGCAAACCAGTCCGCCAGCGCGCCGACCATCGCCGCTTCGGAGATAGCCTTCAGCGCGCTGACCCACGGCGTCGGTGGCAGCAGCAGGGTAGTGACAAAAATCGCGGCCGCCACGAGCAGCAGCGACAGGGCCAGCAGTTTGGCCCGTTTTAGTTCAGCAAGTTTTTCCATAGCCTTAAGCATATAACCTGACGGCTAACTCATGCAAAAACTGCCAGATAATCCAGCCGCCAAAGCCCATCAGTATCGCGCCCGCCGCCCGTTCAACCCGCCAGATGACGGCGCCGAGGCGGCGCTGCACCTGCGGCAGGGCGATCAGCGATACCAGCAGTAAATCCCACAGCAGCACGACGCTGGTCATCCAGACTCCGCAGGTTATCTGCTGGGCGAGGGTCACCTGCGGGCCAAGCAGGGTGGTCATCAGCGCGAGATAAAACAGGGCATTTTTGGGATTAAGCAGCGCCGAAGCCAGCCCGAGCAGCAGCTGTCTGGCAAGCGAAGGCCGCCGGGCCGCAGCCGCCTCCAGGGTGAACGTGCCGGGCCGGCTCCGCCACAGCTGGCTGCCGAGCCACAGCAGCCAGGCCGCTCCCAGCAGCGCGATCGCGCTAAACAGCAGCGGGGCGTGGCGCACCATGCTCCAGCCGACGATGGCGATCGCAATATACAGCCCGTTGCCCAGCGCAATGCCAACGCACAGGCCGGCGCTACCGCGCAGGCGATAGCGAATGGCGTAACCCATCAGGAGAAAGAAATCTGGCCCGGGACTGAGCAGGGCAACGAAGTGGGAGAGCGCCAGCGCGGGAAACGCGGCCGGGAAAAGCGCAGTAAACATGTCCATAGTGACCTCGGAATTAATCTGAGATCACCCTACGTCAGGCCGGGCGCTAATTATTGTCTGATATTGATCGACCAAGGGCGTACTGGCGCGGCGTGGCGGCGGTGTAGCTGACGAAGGTTTTATGGAAGTGGCTCTGATCGGCAAACCCGGCCTGATAGCCGACGTCGGCTATCTCATCCCCGGCGCGCAGGCGGCGCCTGGCGTACTCGATCCGCGCCATGTTGATAAAGCTGGCCGGCGTCAGGCCGGTGTCCTGCTTAAAGGTGCGAATCAGGGTCTCTTTGCGCAGCGCAAATTCGTCGGCCAGCGTATCCAGAGAAAGCGGTACCGGCAGGCTCGCCGTCACTCTGTCGAGCAGCCGTGCGCTGCTGCTATGAAGGATTTCCGGCGGCGTCGGGCATAGCGGCAGCTCCCGCAGCAGCCGCGCGATTGCCGTGGGCAGCTCGGCGATCCGCTGCTGCTGCGTAAGCTGAACAATATGCTGATATTGAAGGAAAAGATCGGCGCTGCGAAGCATCGGCTGCGGCGCGGCAAGCCGCACGGCGCCGGAAAGAGCAGGAAGCTGCGCCAGGCACCAGTCAACGTCGAGATAGAGCATATGATAGCTGCGCGGCCGTCCCGAGAGGGGATTACAGCTGTGCGGCGCGCCGGGCGGGATCGCTATCAGGTCGCCGGGGCGCAGCAGGTACTCCCGTCCGTTGCAGATGCAGCGCGTTTCACCTGCAATAATTGCCCCCAGAGAAAGCTGCGGGTGGCTGTGGCGCTTATACGCCTGGCGGCTGCGCCAGGTGCTGCGCAGCTCCAGCCAGGGGAGCGTTGCGTCGCGCCAGAAGGTTTGTGGGATATCGCGCGTGTGGTTCACGAAAGCTCCTGCGGCGAAGGGATTAAGAATTTATAGCACGCCCGCTGACGCCTGTCTCCGGGGGCGTTCTGCGAGCGGGCAGGCAAAAAATTGTCGTTATTACCGCCGGATAAAAATATCTTCCGTCCCGGCGCGCAAAGAGATAAGCGGCGGCGTGTGCGCTGGGCTACCGGCGGGTAGAGTCGTTTTAGTGTCCCTCCGCGCAGGCCATTTACCATGCATAAAGGCTCAACGTCGACGCCGCATGATGCGGTTTTCAAAAAGTTTCTCCGGCATGCGGATACCGCGCGAGATTTTTTGGATATCCATCTGCCGTCCTCGCTACGCCAGCTTTGCGACCTGGAGACGCTACGGCTTGAATCCGCAAGTTTTATTGAGGAGGACCTACGCGCCTGCTACTCCGATGTGCTTTGGTCGCTAAAAACCACCGCCGGTGAGGGCTATATTTACGTCGTTATTGAGCATCAAAGCTCGCCGGATGCCCATATGGCCTTCAGGCTGATGCGCTATGCCATTGCGGCGATGCAGCGTCATCTGGATGCCGGACATAAACGCCTGCCGCTGGTGGTACCCATGCTGTTCTATCACGGTATCGCCACGCCTTACCCTTATTCGTTGTGCTGGCTGGATGGCTTTACCCACCCGGCTCATGCCCGCGGATTATATGCGACCGCTTTTCCGCTGGTGGATATTACGGCGATCCCGGATGATGAGATCGTCCAGCACCGGCGTGTAGCGTTGCTGGAGTTCATGCAAAAGCATATCCGCCAGCGCGATTTGACGGGGCTGGTTGAGCAGCTAATTGTCATTTTGGTTAAGGAATATACTAATGACGGCCAGCTAAAAACGTTGTTTAATTACCTGGTATATTCCGGCGATGCCCCCCGTTTTGGCAGGTTTATTCGTGAGCTTGCCCGGCGGGCGCCGCAGCATCATAAGGAGGGGCTGATGACTATTGCGGAAAGAATCCAGGAAGTTGGGCGTAGAAAAGGTAAGCTTGAAGGGCGCCGCGAAGGCCAGATTGCGGGCCAGCGAGCCGAAGGGCTGCGCATTGCCCGTACAATGCTGGCGGACGGCCTCGCTCTGGAGACCGTGCTGCGAATTACCGGTCTGTCAGAAGAGGATATTACCGCCGCTAAGCGTTGATTGTGTCGCCAAATGGCCTTATCAGGCGGCCTGGCCGCTATTATTTATTTCCTCGTTAAGCCTGTTCTCCGCCGGATATCGTCTGACGATCTCCGGCCGGAATCCTCCGTAAATACCTAACTTTACCTTCATGTCCAGCCAGCTCTACTAACCTTAATGTCCTGAGCGGTATTTATGACTGCATTAATGACGATACTAAGGAGACATGCGACATGGCCTATCAGACGGTGAATCCTGCAAATAATCGGCTTATTAAAGAGTACGCCCCGCACAGCGATGCCGACGTGGAGGCGGCGCTGCAGCAGGCGGATGCGCTTTACCACTCCGCATGGTCGAAGGGCGATATTGCCCGGCGCCTGCCGATCCTGCACAAGCTGGCGGATCTTATCGATAGCCGGGCTGAGGAGCTGGCGAAAATTGCCAGCCAGGAGATGGGTAAGCTTATCGCGCAAAGCCGCGGTGAGGTGAAGCTCTGCGCGCAGATCGCCCGCTATTACGCCGATAACGCCGAGCGGTTCCTGGCTCCGGTGAAGTATCCGTCCGAGCTCGGCGAGGCGTGGGTTGAACACCATCCGATCGGCGTGCTGATGGCGGTGGAGCCGTGGAACTTCCCCTATTACCAGCTGATGCGCGTTCTGGCGCCAAACCTGGCGGCGGGGAATCCGGTGCTTGCCAAGCATGCCAGCATCGTTCCGCACTGCGCGGAAACCTTTGCCCATCTGGTGCGTGAGGCCGGCGCGCCGGAGGGGGCGTGGACCAATCTGTTTATCTCCCAGGATCAGGTGGCGAAGATTATTGCCGACGATCGCGTGCGGGGAGTGGCGCTGACCGGCTCGGAAAAAGCGGGGGGCGTCGTCGCAGCGCAGGCTGCGAAGCACATCAAGAAATCGACCCTCGAGCTGGGCGGCAACGATGTCTTTGTGGTGCTGGATGATGCCAGCCTCGACAAGGCGGTGAAGACTGGCGTGCAGGCGCGGCTCAACAACGCCGGTCAGGTTTGTACCGCAGCGAAGCGTTTTATCCTGCATGAGAAAATCGCCGAGCGCTTCCTGAGCCTGTTTACCGAGGCGTTCCGTCAGGTGAAGATCGGCGATCCGCTGGATGAGAGCACCACGCTGGGGCCGCTCTCCTCCAAAGATGCGCTCGGGACGCTGACTAAACAGGTCGATGAGGCGGTGAAGCATGGCGCCAGGCTGCATCTTGGCGGCAAGCCGGCGCAGTGCGAGGGCAACTATTTTGCCCCGACCATTCTGACCGGCATCACCCGCGATAACCCGGCGTACTTTGAAGAGTTCTTCGGCCCGGTGGCGCAAATTTATGTGGTCAAGGACGACGATGAAGCTGTCAGCCTGGCGAACGATTCGCACTATGGGCTCGGAGGGGCGATATTCAGCCAGGATACCGAGCGGGCGAAACGGATGGCATCAAGAATTGAGACCGGGATGGTCTATATTAACTGGCTGACCGATACCGCACCGGAGCTGCCGTTTGGCGGCGTGAAGCGTTCCGGTTTTGGCCGCGAGCTGGCGGATCTGGGGATTAGAGAGTTTGTGAACCAGAAGCTGGTGGTGATTCGCCGGTAAGCTCAGAACGCTAAAAGAAAAAACCTGCCGCCCGGCAGGTTTTTTTTACTGTTATCGACGTTGTCAGAAGGTGACCCCACCGCCAATATAGGCGCCGTCAATCAGGGTGTGGTTCGGACGACCGTCTTTCCCGTCGACGCTCACGTGACGGTAACCTACTTTCAGCGTCACCGGAGTAATCGGAGTCCAGCTCACGCCGCCGTTGGCTTCAACGTAGTTTTTCACGCTATTGTTCAGGCCTTCGGGCGCGGCATAACCTTCGCCGAATACGTGGATGTTGTCGGTCAGCGCAACGTTAACGCCGCCGCCGATTGGGAACGCCACGCCGTTATCGCCTTTTTTCGGCCCAAGGTAGATGGCTTTCGCGCCGGCATTCAGCATCACCGGGCCAACTTCCAGGTTATAACCCGCGCCAACGCCGCCGGTCTGGGTACCGTCGTCGGTATTTTTGAGCCAGTTGCTTTCGGCATAAAGACCGGAGGAGGATTTACCCAGTTCCATATTGAGGTTGGTAAAGTTTTTCCCCTGCTCGACGGTAAAGCCCATCGCCATTGCGGAGCCGGAAACCGCGGTCAGCGCAGAAAGGATAAGGATATTGAGCTTTTTCATGGTTTATGCCTCGTCATCAAATTAATCTGAGGACACCCTAACAGGTGATATTTACGACTGCAAATTTGATATGGGTCGAGGTTTTATGCCGGAACTGTTATTAAAACGCTCTTTTGATGTTGTGAATTGGTTACCTTGTCGCAGCGTCAATGATTAACGTTTTGCCGTTTAGGGTAAGTTTAATTTTTTGCCTAAACAGCAATTGAACGGGGCGGGAGATATCGATTGGGGCTGAACTAATTCGCTTTCTAATAATTTCCGAAAATGTTTCTACAGTAACAAGCAAAAACTTAAATTTACATTTTTGTGATTAAAAATGACTCTAATACCTTAAGAGAAACGCTCGAACTGCGCTATGAGGCGATCGTCTGGAAGTACACCGAAGGAAACGTTATCTATCGTGATACATGGAATGAACGATATAGCGCCTGATGCCTTCGCTTTATCCCTCTTCCACGGGAAGAGGGCTCCTGCGAACCGTTACTTCCGCAATCCGGCAAACGCCGCCCGAATCTCCTCTTCCGGCAGGTTAATGCCGATAAACACCAGCGTGCTGTGCGGCTGGTCGTCGCCCCACGGGCGGTCCCAGTCGGCGCTGTACAGGCGCTGGACGCCCTGGAACAGCAGGCGGTTAGGCTCGCCGTCAATCCACAGCATCCCTTTGTAGCGCATCAGCTGCTCGGCGAATGAGAGCAGCAGGTTTTCCATAACCCGCGACACCTCGCTGATATCGACCGGGTAGTCCAGCTCCACCACAATCGACGAAACGTCGTTTTGCTGGTCGGCAATAAAATGGAAGCGCGGCTTAGCGCTTACCACCCGCTCCTCCAGCATAAAGCCGCCGGTATTAAACAGCTGGCTCAGATCGATATCGCCGTGGGTGACGGCGTAAATCGGCGCGCGGGCGTTGATGCGCGCCAGCCGTTCGCGCAGCGCTTCGCTGCTGCCCGCGACGTCGGTTTTGGTCAGCAGAATACGGTCGGCGTAACCCACCTGCGACTGGGCGATGGTGAACTGGTTCATCTGCTGGTCGGCGTGGACCGCATCAACCAGCGCAATCACCCCATCCAGCAGGTAGCGTTCGCAGAGGATCTCATGGGAGAAAAAGGTCTGAATAATCGGACCGGGGTCGGCCATGCCGGTGCACTCAATCACCAGCCGGTCGAAGGCAATCTCACCGCGATCGCGGCTGTCGAGCAGGTCGAGCAGAGCATCTTCCAGCTCGTTGGAACGGGTGCAGCAGATGCAGCCGTTGGTCAGGGTTTTGATCTGGGTGGCGCGATCGCCAATCAGCTGGTCATCAACGGAGACTTCACCAAATTCGTTTTCGATCACCGCGATTTTAAAGCCGTGCTGCGCATTGAGAATGTGCCGCAGCAGGGTGGTTTTGCCTGCGCCAAGAAAACCGGTCAGCAGGGTAACTGCAATCGGTGTCATGCGTGCCTCCATTAACAGCAGCGTACGCCGCCTTCGCCGCTCCCGCCGTAGCGCGCTTCCTGGCGCTCGCGGAAGAATTCGTTGTAGGTCATATACGGTTTATCCGGATGGTTGGTCTGCATATGTTCGACGTAATTGTCGTAGTCCGGAATGCCAATCAGCATCTTCGCCGCCTGACCCAGGTACTTTTTAGCCTGACCTAAGTTACCAAACATTGCTCGTTCCAGATATGTGTTGAGCCCGTCGAGCGGGCTATTTTAATGCCGGGTTGCGTCATTTACGGAAAAGCCCCGCCGAAGCGGGGCTGAACGGAGCTGGATTAGTGGTGTGAAGAGGTCTTCACGCCGCCTTCCGGCACCGGCACATACGGGGTCTCTTTGTCGGTACGTACCTTATTGTTACGCACGTTGAGCCACGTTTTGATGCCGTAGAAGATGATGCTGTAGACCACCACCAGGAACAGAATGCTTAAACCGGCGTTGGTGTAGTTGTTCACCACGATATGGTTCATGTTGGCAATCTGCTGCGCGCTAAGCTCACCGCCGGCGGCAATCTTCTCTTTGTACTGCTGGGCCATAAAGAAGAAGCCTTCCATCTGCGGGTTGGTGCTGAACAGTTTCAGACCCAGCGCCCAGGTGGTGCACAGCAGCAGCCATGCGGCCGGGATCACGGTGACCCAGATGTATTTGGTACGCTGCATTTTGACCAGCACCACGGTGCCAAGAACCAGCGCCACGGCGGCCAGCATCTGGTTAGAGATGCCGAACAGCGGCCACAGGCTCTTCACGCCGCCCAGCGGGTCGACCACGCCCTGATACAGCAGATAGCCCCACAGGCCTACGCAGCCCGCGGTCCCCACGATACCGGCAACCAGCGAATCGGTTTTCTTCAGGAACGGCACGAAGTTGCCCAGCAGATCCTGGAGCATAAAGCGGCCTGCGCGGGTACCGGCATCGAGGGCGGTAAGGATAAACAGCGCCTCAAACAGAATACCGAAGTGGTACCAGAAGCCCATATCCGCCATCGGGATGATTTTGTGGAACACGTGTGCGATACCGACGGCCAGGGTCGGGGCGCCGCCCGCGCGGTTCAGCACCGACGGTTCACCGATATCTTTTGCCGTTTGCAGGATCTGCTCAGGCGAAATCACAAAGCCCCAGGAGCTGACGGTAGCCGCCGCGTGTACGGTGACTTCTTTCAGCTGCGCGGCAATCATCGCGGCGTTTTCGCCGCCCATTTCATGCAGGTTCGGCATCACGATACCGAGGCCGGCCGGCGGGGTGTTCATCGCAAAATAGAGGCCCGGTTCGATGATAGACGCCGCTACCAGCGCCATGACCGCCACGAAGGACTCCATCAGCATTGCGCCATAGCCGATAAAGCGCGCGTCGGTTTCGTTAGCCAGCAGCTTCGGCGTGGTGCCGGAAGCGATCAGCGCATGGAAGCCGGAGACCGCGCCGCAGGCGATGGTGATAAACAGGAACGGGAACAGGGCGCCTTTCCACAGCGGGCCGGTACCGTCGATGTACTGGGTGACCGCCGGCATTTTCAGATCCGGATTAAGGATAACGATGCCCAGCGCCAGGCCGACGATAACGCCGATTTTCAGGAACGTCGCCAGGTAGTCGCGCGGCGCCAGAATCAGCCATACCGGCAGCAGCGCGGAGATAAACGCGTAGCCGATCAGGGTGAAGGTGATGGTGGTGTCTTTAAAGGTCAGCGCCGGGCCCCAGTACGGGTCGTGGGCAATCACGCCGCCGAAGTAGATGGAAGCCACCAGCAGCACGATACCGATAACCGAAATTTCGCCCACGCGTCCCGGGCGCAGGAAGCGCATGTAGATCCCCATAAACAGCGCGATCGGTACGGTTGAACAGACGGTAAAGACGCCCCACGGGCTTTCCGCCAGCGCCTTCACGACGATCAGCGCCAGCACCGCAAGGATGATTATCATAATCAGGAAGCAGCCGAACAGGGCGATCGACCCAGGAATCGGGCCCATCTCTTCTTTGATCATTTCACCCAGCGATGAACCGTTACGGCGCGAGGAGATAAACAGCACCATAAAGTCCTGCACCGCCCCCGCCAGAACCACGCCTGCCAGCAGCCACAGCGTACCGGGCAGGTAGCCCATCTGCGCGGCCAGTACCGGGCCGACCAGCGGGCCCGCGCCGGCAATAGCGGCAAAGTGGTGGCCGAACAGCACGTAGCGGTTGGTCGGCACGTAGTTCAGGCCATCGTTGTTAATGACCGCCGGCGTCGCGCGGGTTGGGTCGAGCTTCATCACCTTTTGGGCGATGTACAGGCTGTAGTAGCGGTAGGCCACCAGATAGACCGATACCGATGCGACGACAATCCACAGGGCGCTGACGTGCTCCCCGCGACGCAGGGCGACGACCGAGAGGCAAAATGCCCCGATGATTCCAAGAATCACCCAGGGTATGTGCTTGAATAGTTTTTTAGTATCCATAGTAAAACCTGGCGTTATGAGTTGAATAATTGGCCGAAGCCGTCTGAACGTAATTTTGAGGAGGTATTGAGTCACTATGCTGGGGACGATCTTGCCAGAACTTTGCGCGCGTAAAGTTGGGTAAATCAACGAGTGGTTGTATGGCGGGTTAAGCGGTCACGTGCCGGGCTAAGCGGTTGGGCAGGAAATGAACAGTGGGGTAATATGTGATTGAGATCACAAGAATTTCTCCCCCCTGGCGGCAGGGAGGAGAATGAGCCTGGCTAGACCGCGGCTTCCATCTCCATCATCACCGGATGGAAGCGACGTTTAAAGTAAATCAGCCCGTGGCCTTCCTGGCTGAGGGTGATGTTCTTGATCTCGACCAGATAGACCAGGTGGCTGCCGATGGTCTGCACCTGGCTGATATCGCCTTCGAGGCTGGCCAGCGAATCCTTCAGCACCGGCTGCCCCAGCACGCCTTTTTGCCAGCACGAGAGGCTGAAGCGCTCCTCCATCGTCACCCCGGTCATTCCGGCGAAGTGGCGCGCCATCACCTCCTGCTCATGGTTCAGGACGTTAATGCACAGCCTGCCGTTGCCCTGGAATACCGGGTTCATCGCGCTGTTGGCGTTGATACACACCATCACCGACGGCGGCGTATCGGTTACCGAGCACACCGCGGTGGCGGTGATGCCGCAGCGGCCGGCATCGCCTTCGGTGGTGATAACGTTCACCGCAGCCGACAGGCTGGACATGGCATCGCGAAAGCGCAGGCGTTGTTCATCTAATTGCATTGTGACCTCCCGCTGTGAATTACTTCAGCAGCTTATCCAACATATTGATATCAGAGTTATTGTGCAGATGCGGCACCGTCCAGCCGTGCTGGTCGTACTCAGAAAGGCAGCGATCGACCATCGCCATCATTTTGTCCATGTTGCCGGAGCTCTGCGCCTGGCGCAGACACTGCAGGCGGATTTCATCCTGGCTACCGGAGTAGTTGATTTCATACAGCTCGTGACGGCCGCCGAATTCGCTGCCGATCGCGTCCCACATCAGCTTGAGGATCTTGATGCGTTCGACGTGATCCATCCCGTTCGATCCGCGCACGTATTTCGCCAGATACTGGTCGATCTGCGGATTATTGAGATCGCGCGCGCTGGACGGCAGGTAGATCAGGCCGCTGGTGACGTTACGCTCGATGATATTTTTGATTTTGGCGTAGGCCATCGGCGCCATCACGCGGTAGGTTTGCAGCGCAGCGTGATCCGGCAGGTACGCGCCGTTAACCCACGGCGTCGCCTCGGAGCACATCGAATCGCTCAGCGCCCAGAACATATTGCGCCAGGCCACCACCTCGCCGAGATCCGCCTGCACGCCGCGGAACTCCAGGGTGCCGGTACACTCCAGCGAGCGCTTGAGCAGGGCGGTGATAAAGTCGAGCTTAACCGCCAGACGCACGCAGGCCTGCAGCGGGTACATGCGGGCGAAGCCGCCTTCCATCGTCCAGCGGCGACAGCGATCGAAATCGCGATAGATCAGCACGTTTTCCCACGGGATCAGCACCTTATCCATCACCAGGATCGCGTCGTTCTCGTCGAAGCGGCTGGAGAGCGGGTAGTCATATGGCGATCCGGTGGCGCCGGCGACCATTTCATAGGAGGCGCGGGAGATAAGCTTCACCCCTTCGGCATCCATCGGGGCCACGAACATCAGCGCGAAGTCCGGGTTTTCCCCCATCACCTGCGCGGAGCCGAAGCCAATCATGTTGTAGTGGGTCAGCGCCGAGTTGGTGGCGACGACTTTCGCCCCGCTGACGATGATCCCGGCGTCGGTCTCTTTTTCCAGCTTGATGTAGACGTCTTTCACCTCATCGGCCGGCTTATGGCGGTCGATCGGCGGGTTGACGATGGCGTGGTTAAAGTACAGGCCGGTTTCCTGAATGCGGGTGTACCAGCTGCGGGCGTTCTGTTCGAACTGGCCGTAAAACGCCGGATTGGCGCCCAGCGCGCAGCCGAAGGCGGCTTTGTAGTCCGGGGTGCGGCCCATCCAGCCGTAGCTCAGGCGCGACCACTCGGCGATGGCGTCGCGCTGCTGGCGCAGATCGTCGGCGCTTTTCGCCACGCGGAAGAATTTATGCGTATAGCCGCCGCTGCCGGTATCGGTGTTCCAGCACAGGGCGTCCTGCAGCGCCGGTTTGTGCAGCGCATCGTACAGTTGGCCGACGGAGGCGGCGGCGTTGCGGAACGCCGGGTGGGTGGTGACGTCTTTGACGCGCTCGCCGTAGATATAAATTTCGCGGCCGTCCTGCAGGCTCTTCAGGTACTCTTCCCCGGTTAACGGGCGTTTAGCGTCTGCGCGGAAATCTTCAGGTTTCATCGGGACCTCTTCAGTATTAATTGGCATATCCCGTCATGCTTCGGGCGGCGTCCATTTGGCTGCGGCTCGAATTATTTAGGGTACAAAGGTTAAATTTATGTTTTCTTTTTGTTGTTTAATTGAAGCGGTTCAGGCGGGTTCCGTGAAGAGACTTTTAGGTCAACGGCGGGTACTTTTCAGGCAGGATGGCGTTCTGTGATCCGGGTCGGTTTTTCGTTTTTTGCCGCCGCGCGCCGGGCATCGCGGCAGCGGATTTCCCCGGTCGCGCCTGGCGCCCGCGCGCCGCTGCCGGGAAAAACTCAGGATACCGGTACTTTTTGCGTTCTGAAGGCGCTGGGCGAGCAGCCGACCAGTCGATGAAAAAAACGGGCAAAATAGGCCGGATCTTTAAACCCCAGCTGCCAGGCGATTTCGTTGACCGCGCTATCGGAAAACAGCAGCAGCCGCTTGGCCTCGCGCAGCTGCCGGTCGAAAATCAGGCGCTTCGGCGGCCGGTTGGCAAAGCGCCGGCAGATGTCGGTCAGCCTTGATTCGGTAATGTGCAGCTCATTGGCGTAATCCGGCACCGTCCAGTGCTGGTGGTAGTGGCCGTCGATAGTCTGGTTAAAGCGCTGGAACAGCTTGAGCTCGCCGCGGATGCCGCTGGCGGCGTGGTCGTCGAGCCTGGCGTTGCGCAACAGCAGGGTGAACACCGCCTGCGCCAGCAGCATCAGCGTATGCTCGCGCCCCGCCAGCTGCGAGGTCGATTCGCGCTCAATCAGCCGCCAGTAGTGGGCCAGCGCCGCGAGCTCATCCGGCTTATCGGCCAGCGACAGGCACATCCCCGGCAGGCCAAAGGCCTCCCGGGTGCCGGGATAGAGCGCCTCCAGCAGCGGCCAGATCAGATCCTCCCGCACGGTCAGCACGTGGCCATCGCTGTCGGAGCCGGTGATAAACGCGTGCGGCACCGACGGCGGCGTCAGGACGAACAGCGGCGCCTGCACCGAGTAGCGGTGATCGTCGAGCTGCAGCTCAATCTGCCCGGTATCGAGAAAGTGCATCTGAAAATACTGGTCGTGGCGATGGGCCTGCATGTCGCGGCCAAAAAAGGCCGCCATGCGGGCAAACGACTGGTAGTGCACGTCTTCCGTGCCCAGGCTTTCATCGTACTCTTTATTGATATCGATATTGGCGATCGAACGCTGGGGCATAGCCGCTCCTTAAGGCGTGGCGCGCGGGCGCGAGGCTTTCATCGGAATAGCCCAGATAATCACGGCGCCAATCACCAGCAGGCTGGCGACAAACCACAGGCCGCTGTTAAAGCTGCCGGTCAGATCCTTCAGCCAGCCGATCATAAACGGGCTTAGCGCCGATCCAATATTGCCGGTGGCGTTGATCACGGCGATACCGATCGCCCTGGCGCGCAGGCTGATCGACTGATCCGGCGTGGTCCAGAAAATGGCCATTGCGCTGAACGATCCGGTGGAGGCCATGACGATCCCCAGCATCTGGATCAGGCTGTGATCGGTCGCCGAGGCCAGCAGCCAGCCGGCGGCGGCAAACAGATACGGCAGGGCGGTATGGTGCCTGCGCTCCTGGCATTTATCCGAGTGTCGGCTCCAGTAAATCATCCCCAGGATGGTGCAGATCTGCGGGATCGCCGCCAGCAGGCCGATGGTGATATTGCTGCTTCCCTCGTTAAAGCTTTTAAGGATCTGCGGCGTCCAGATGCTGATCGCGCTGAGCGTATTGGTCAGGCAAAAATAGGCCAGGGTGTACATCAGCACGATCGGCGTGAAGACTTCGCGCCACAGGCTGCGCTGCTGCATCGCGCGGTGGCTGACGGCGCCTTCCGGCTGTACCAGCGTCAGCCGGTCGTTATCCATCATCTCCTGCAGACACTTTTTGTCCTCTGCGGTCAGCCATTTGGCTTTTGCCGGGGAGTCATCCAGCCAGTACCACACCATGATGCCCAGCAGCACCGACGGGAACCCTTCGAGCAAAAACAGCCACTGCCAGCCGTGCAGGTTGAAGAGGCCGTCCAGCGACAGAATATAGCCGGAAACAATCGAACCGATGGCGGTGGTCACCGGCATGGCAATCATAAACAGGGCGTTGGCGCGGGCGCGGAAAAATGCCGGAAACCAGTAGGTTAAATAGAGCAGAATGCCGGGCAGAAAGCCGGCCTCGGTGATCCCGACCAGCATACGCAGCACGTACAGGCTTTTGGGGCCGGTGGCGAACATCGTGGCGGTGGAGGCGATCCCCCACAGCACCATGATGGTGGCTATCCAGCGGCGGGCGCCGACGATGCTGAGCATGATATTGCTCGGAATACCGAAGATAACGTAGGTGGCGTAAAACAGCGTGGTGGCAAGGCCGAACATAGTGGCGTTCAGCCCCAGATCCTGTCCCATCGTTAGTCCGGCAAAGCCGATATTGATGCGGTCGAGAAATGAAAAGATAAACAGCACGAACAAAAATACGATCAGGCGGCGAAACAGCTTATTGATAACCGACTGCTGCTGCGCCGTCAGCTGCTTGTGCTGATTGGCGGGATCGCGCGTCTCCGGAATGGCTGATGATGTGTCGCTCATGGTCTTTCCTCTAATGGGAATTTTTGTAGGGTCGCGATTTGGCGTTAATAGACGCCGGACCGGGCTGCGGTTCCGCTGGCGCCAAAGCGCCCGGCTAAGGCTTCGGCGGCGCGGGCGAGCAGGGTAGTGTCGACGCCGACGGCGACAAACAGCGCGCCGAGCTCAAGGTAGCGTTTTGCCAGCTGCTCATTGGCCATCAGAATGCCCGGCGCTTTGCCCGCCCGCCGGATTTGCACGATGGCGCTTTCGATCGCCGCCTGCACTTCCGGATGCCGCGGATTGCCGCCGAAGCCCATATCGGCGCTGAGATCCGCCGGGCCGATAAACACGCCGTCCACCCCCTCAACGTCGAGGATCTGCGGCAGGTTCTTCAGCGCCTCGCGGGTCTCAATCTGCACCAGCACGCACATGGCGTCGTTGGCCTGGTGGAGATAATCCGGGATGCGGTTCCAGCGCGAAGCGCGGGCCAGGGCGCTGCCGCCGCCGCGAATGCCGGCCGGCGGATAGCGCGTGGCTTTCACCGCCAGCCGCGCTTCGTCGGCGTTCTGCACCATCGGCACCAGCAGGGTTTGCGCCCCGACGTCCAGCAGCTGTTTAATCTGCACCGGGTCGTTCCACGAAGGGCGCACGACCGGCTGGCTGGCGTAAGGCGCCACCGCCTGCAGCTGGGTCAGCACCGTCTGCACGCTGTTCGGCGCGTGTTCACCGTCAATCAGCAGCCAGTCGAATCCGGCGCCGGCCAGCAGCTCGGCGCTGTAGCTGCTGCAGAGTCCCAGCCACAGGCCGATTTGCGGGCGCCCGGCCTGCAGCGCATCTTTAAAGGCATTATTCATCTTCTTCTTTCCCCTAGACAAAGCGGCAGCTAATCGCGCCCATGTTGCCGTAATCGACGTGGAAGGTATCGCCTTTGCGCGCCGCGACCGGACGGGTAAACGAGCCGCCGAGGATAATTTGCCCGGCCTCCAGCTGCACATCGTGCGCCGCCAGCTTGTTCGCCAGCCAGGCAACGCCGTTGGCCGGGTGATTCAGCACGCCGGCGGCGACGCCGGTCTCTTCGATGACCCCGTTGCGGTATAGCAGGGCGGAGATCCAGCGCAGATCCAGCTCATCAGGCTTAACCGGCCGGCCGCCGAGGATCACCCCGGCGTTGGCGGCGTTATCGGAGATGGTGTCGAACACCTTACGCGGGCGCTGGGTTTCAGGATCGACGTTGTGGCAGCGGGCGTCGATCAGCTCCAGCGCCGGGATCACGTAGTCGGTGGCGTTATAGACGTCGAACAGCGTACAGTTCGGGCCGCGCAGCGGTTTGGCCAGCACGAAGGCCAGCTCGACCTCGATGCGTGGAACGATAAAGCGGTCGGTGGGAATATCGCCGCCGTCGTGAAAAAACATATCGTCGAGCAGCGCGCCGTAGTCCGGTTCGCTAATCTGCGAGCTGGCCTGCATCGCCTTCGAGGTCAGGCCAATCTTATGGCCCTTCAGCACCCGGCCCTCGGCAATTTTCAGCTCGACCCACTCGCGCTGGACGGCGTAGGCGTCCTCAATGGTAATCGAGGGATAATCGAGAGAGATGGCGCGGATCTGTTCACGCTGCTTTTCGGCCTGGTTCAGCCGCCGGGCGATCAGGGTGCGGGTCTGTTTATCGAGCATAGGGATTCCTGTGACATTGCCTGCAATTGGTACCATCGGGTTGCCCGAACGAGAGCGCCGAGGTCGGGGAGCCCGCGTCCGGATAACGTCAATTATTTAAACAGCGCGTGGACGTTGTTCTGTTTGTAATTCAGGGTCGGGTGCAGCTCCGCAATCTCGAACGACAGCGCCAGGTAGCGGCTCTCCATCAGCGCGGCGAAATGCGCTTTGATCAGGGCAAAGAGCATCTCTCCCGTTTGCTGGCGGCTTTCCAGACTGCGCCCGCTGCCGATTTTCAGCGTCATATGCACGAAGGCGTAATCGTGCCTGCCGTCGGCCATCTGCCAGGTATCCAGCCAGATGGCGCGGCTGCGGATGCCGCCGATCGGGAAAATCCCGGTGGCGGCCAGCGCCTGATTGACCTCGGCGAACAGGCCGGGCAGATCGGCCTGTTCGCGGATGTTGTTCGTGCACTCGGCGATAAAATGTGGCATCGCAGACCCCTTACGCCTGAGCCGGCAGCGGGAAGACGGCGTTGACCTGGCCGGTACCGGAGCTGGCGAACAGGTCGGTGATAAACTCGACCTTGCCGTCGTATTTATCCCAGCCGAGCACGCCGAGCAGCATCACCGTATCGTGCATATTGCCTTCGCCGTAGCAGTAGTCGGCATACTCCGGCAGCATGGTGCAGAACTCTTTGAATTTGCCTTCGCGCCACAGTTTTACCACCCGCTCATCCATCTGGTGGTCAAACTCGCGGGTGTAGCTGTTCATCCCCTCTTCGGCGCGCTGGTCGTCGATAAAGCGGTGCGACAGCGAGCCGCTGGCGAAGACCGCTACGGTACCGTCATATTTTTCAATGGCCTTGACGATAGCTTCCCCCAGCTTGCGGCTGTCGGCGAAGTCGTGAACGGTGCAAAAAGCGGAGATCGAGACCACTTTGAAATGCTTATCGCTGTTCATATAGCGCATCGGCACCAGGGTGCCGTACTCCAGCTTGAGGCTCGGAATGTTGTGCGCCTTGGCGCGCACGCCCAGCTTGACCGCTTCGTCGGCGATCAGCTGGCCCAGCTCCGGGTTGCCGTCGTAGTCGTAGGTCATGTCGCGAATAAAGTGCGGCAGCTCGTTGCTGGTATAGACCCCTTTAAAATGGTCGGCGCAGTTAATGTGGTAGGCGCTGTTCACCAGCCAGTGGGTATCAAAGACGATAATCGTATCGACGCCCATCTCCCGGCACCGTTTACCGATCTCCTTATGACCGTCGATCGCCGACTGGCGGCAGCCGTGGTTTTTCCCCGGCAGCTCGGAGAGATACATTGACGGTACGTGAGTAATCTTGGCGGCTAACGCTAATTTGCCCATCTTGTGCTCCTTATAAACCCCATTTCGGGATCGGATGGTCACCCATGGAAATACAGACGTTTTTCATTTCGGCGAACACTTCGAAGCTGTACTCGCCGCCTTCGCGGCCGGTGCCGGAGGCTTTCACGCCGCCGAACGGCTGGCGTAGGTCGCGGACGTTCTGGGTATTGACGAAGACCATGCCGGCTTCAATACCGCGCGCGAGGCGCAGGACCTTGCTGATGTCCTGGGTCCAGATATAGGAGGCGAGGCCGTATTCGATATCGTTGGCGAGGCGCAGACCTTCGGCTTCGTCTTTAAACGGCAGCAGACAGGCGACCGGGCCAAAGATTTCTTCCTGGGCAACCCGCATGCGGTTATCGACGTCCGCCAGCACCGTCGGGCGCAGGAAGTTGCCGCCGCGAAGATGCGCCGGCAGGTCGGTGGGTTTATCCGGGCCGCCGGCCAGCAGCGTGGCGCCTTCCTCGATGCCGAGGCGGATATAGCCGGAGACTTTTTCCCAGTGCTGCTGGCTTATCAGCGCCCCGACCTGGGTGTTGGGATCGGTCGGGTCACCGACGCGCAGGCGGCTGGCGCGTTCAGCGAAGCGCTTGACGAACTCCGGGTAAATGCTCTGCTGAATGAAGATGCGCGAGCCGGCGGTGCAGCGTTCGCCGTTGATTGAGAAGATGGTGAACAGGGCGGCATCCAGCGCGCGCTCGATATCGGCATCTTCAAAAATCAGCACCGGCGATTTGCCCCCCAGCTCCATCGAGTACTTTTTCAGTCCGGCGTTTTTCATGATGTTACGTCCGGTGGCGGTGCCGCCGGTAAACGACACCGCGCGCACGTCATGATGGCGCACCAGCGCGTCACCGGCGTTCGCGCCGTAGCCCTGTACTACGTTCAGCACGCCCGGCGGAATACCGGCTTCCAGCGCCAGCTCGCCGAGACGGTCGGCGGTGAGCGGCGACAGCTCGGACATCTTCAGTACCGCGGTGTTGCCCAGCGCCAGGCACGGCGCCACCTTCCAGGTGGCGGTCATAAACGGCACGTTCCACGGCGACACCAGCGCGCAGACGCCGACCGGCTGCACGAGGGTGTAGTTGAGCATCTTGTCGTCAACCGGATAGGTTTTGCCGTTCATCTGCTGGCACACTTCGGCGAAGAATTCGAAGTTGTGCGAAGCGCGCGGGATCAGCACGTTTTTGGTCTGGTGGATCGGCAGGCCGGTATCGGCGGTCTCCATCGCCGCGATCTGCGGAACGTTCTGGTCAATCAGATCGCCCAGCCGGCGCATCAGGCGCGCGCGCTCCTTCATCGGCAGGTTGGCCCATTTCGGGAACGCTGCTTTGGCTGCCGCTACCGCCTGATTCACTTCGGCTTCGCCGCCGGAAGCGACTTCCGCCAGCACTTCGCCGGTGGCCGGGTTGGTGGTGTGGAAATACTCCGCGCTTGCCACGCTTTCGCCGTTGATCCAGTGGTTAATTTTTTTCATGACAGCTTCTCCTCATACGCTTGCTGGCTGATGATGCGGTTGACCAGGCGGCCCACGCCCTCGACTTCGACGATCACTTCGTCACCCGGCACCACGTCAGACAGCCCCTTCGGCGTGCCGGTGGCGATCATGTCTCCGGGCTGCAGGGTCATAAACTCGCTCAGGTACGCGATCAGGAACGGGATGCTGAAGATCAGATCGGCGGTGGTGCCCTGCTGGCGCAGTTCGCCGTTGACCCAGGTGCTCAGGGTCAGGTTGTGCGGGTCCGGGACCGTCTCTTTGCTCACGATCCACGGCCCGATGGGGGTCAGGGTGTCGCGGCTTTTTACCCGCAGATTCGGCCGGTAGTAGTTTTCCAGATAGTCGCGAATGGCGTAGTCATTGCAAACGGTATAGCCGGCGACGTAGTCCAGGGCGTCGGCCTCGCTGACCCTGCGCGCGGTTTTGCCAATCACCACCACCAGTTCGGCTTCGTAATGCATATATTCGACGTTATCCGGACGCACCGACTCCTGGCGGTGGCCGATAAAGGTGTTCGGCGCTTTGATAAATACCAGCGGCTCTTCCGGCGGCTTGAATTCCAGCTCGCTGGCGTGGTCGGCGTAGTTCAGCCCCAGCGCGAACAGGGTGCCCTCGGCGGGCGGCAGCCAGCGGAATTCGCCCTCTTTCAGCCGCGTGCCGTCGTCGAGGATCGCCTGCTCACGATCGTCGACCTGCGCGTTGCGTACCTGACCCTGCCACTCGATACGTGCCTGTTTCATGCCGGCTCTCCTTCTGCGACGACCGGGTTTTCCAGCGCCGGGAAACCCTCGGCGAGAATGCGTACGCGATCGCCGGGGCGCAGCGTTACGCGGGCGTGCGGAGTGCCGATCAGAATGGCATCGCCGGGGTTGAGGGTGGCGAACTCGCTCAGGGCGCTTAGCAGCTCGGCGGCGCTGCGCTGCAGGTCGGCGGTGTTCCAGCTATCCGCTTCGCGACCGTTGATTTCGGTGATGATGGTCAGATTATCGACGTTCTGTACCGGGACGAGGTCGCCCAGCGGGCAGAAACCGTCGCGGCATTTCGCCTTAATCGCCGGGCGGTAAAAGCTCTCTTCCGGCAGGCTGACGTCGTTGGCCAGCGCGTAGCCGGCGATGCAGGAGGCGGCCTCTTCGACGGAGACGCCGCGTGCGGTTTTACCGACGATCAGCGCCACGGTGGCGCCGCTCTGCACGGTTTCCCCCTGCGGGTAAGGGATCGCGTCGCCGCTGCCGATAACGGTATTGCGCGGTTTGATAAACCAGACCGCAGTTTGCGGCGGCGTTTTGTACGGGGCCTGTTGGAACGCTTCCCGCCAGGCGTCGAGCTGGCTGCCGTGGTTAAGCGCAACGGCGAAGATGGTACCTTTCATTCACCACTCCTCTGGTACTGATTTCTGAAGCTTAATGGATTTCATTAATATGTTAATGATTACCTTTTATTCCTTGCGGAAGGGTTTGGCAAACAGAAGTGAATGTTTTGTGATCGGATTAACAATAAATTTACATGAATGAAACTTAATTGTTTATAATCATATTGTTAGTTATTTTTCATGAAAAGACTGGTACTTTTCAGCAGCAGAAACCGGTTGCGTCATCGGCAAATAAACGCTAATTATTAACTTGTTAATAGATTCTGAAATACGATGTAGAGGTATGTGATGCATGATTCGTTAACCATTGCGCTGTTGCAGGCGCGGGAAGCGGCGATGGGCCACTTTCGGCCGATCGTCAAACGCCATAATCTCACCGAGCAGCAGTGGCGTATTGTGCGCATCCTTGCCGAAAACCCGTCGATGGATTTCCACGACCTGGCCTTCCGCGCCTGCATTTTGCGCCCGAGCCTGACCGGTATTTTGACCCGCATGGAACGTGACGGCCTGGTGCTGCGTCTGAAGCCGGTCAGCGATCAGCGCAAGCTGTACGTTTCGCTGACGGCGGAAGGAACAAAGCTGTATCAAAGCGCCCAGGCTCAGGTTGAAGAGGCCTATCGCCTGATCGAAGAAGAGTTTACCAGCGAAAAAATGCAGCAGCTGACCGCGCTGCTGGAGGAGTTTATCGCGCTCGGCAACCGTAACGGCGCCGCGCGCGACGATCGGCAAGAGGAGTAAATCAGCGCGCGCAGCTGCCTTCCTCAGGCTAACTTTAATGGCGATGCAGAAGAGTAGAAGAAGAGCAAAGGAGAAGATTATGGAGACGGTAACGCTGACGTTGCCAGAGGCTGAAGCGCTTTCCCGCCAGGTGCTCAGCGATAATGGTTTCAGCGAGAGCCATGCGGCGGCCGTGGCGCGTAACGTGACCGCCGGGGAGCGCGACGGCTGCGCTTCCCACGGCCTGTGGCGGCTGCTGGGGATAGTCGATACCCTGCGCAAAGGGAAGGTCTCGCCCGACGCCGAGCCGCAGATTGACGACCGGGCGCCGGCGGTTGTGCGGGTGGATGCTAACGGCGCCTTTTCGCTGCTGGCGCTTGAGCGAGCGCTGCCGCTGCTGTGCGCCAAGGCGCGCCACAGCGGTATTGCCGCGCTGGCGATTAACCGCTGCGTGCATTTCTCGGCCCTGTTTGCCGACGTTGAGCCGCTCACCGAGGCGGGGCTGGTGGGGCTGGCCTGCACGCCGGGCCACGCGTGGGTCGCGCCGGCGGGCGGCATCCGTCCGCTCTTTGGCACCAACCCTATCGCCTTTGGCTGGCCGCGCGGCGACAGGCCGCCGTTTATTTTTGATATGGCAACCAGCGTGGCGGCGCGCGGCGAGATCCAGCTGCATCAGCGCGCCGGGAAGGCCTTGCCGGAAGGCTGGGGAATCGACGCCGAAGGAGAGCCCACCACCGACGCCGCCGCCGTTCTCGACGGAGCGATGCTGACCTTTGGCGGCCATAAGGGTTCGGCGCTGGCGGCGATGGTGGAGCTGCTCGCCGGGCCGCTGATCGGCGATATGACCAGCGCGGAGTCGCTGGCGTGGGACGACGGCGCTGGTGGGCTGCCGTACGGCGGCGAGCTGATTCTGGCGCTCGATCCGCAGCGCTTTCTCGGGCCGCTGGCGGACGAGCATCTGGCGCGGGCGGAGACGCTGTTTAGCGCTATGCGCGCGCAGGGGGCCCGGCTTCCCGGCGAGCGGCGCTTCGATTGTCGTCAGGTCAGCGAACGTCAGGGCGTGACGATCGGGCGTTCGCTGTATGAGGAGATTGTCGCCCTGCGGCGTTAGGCGATTTCTCCGGCGATCCGGCGCTTAGCGAGGCCGGACGCGGAGCCCGGAGACGGCGCGGGCCGTCATGCGGGATGAATCAGAACAGCGTATCCAGCTCTTCCAGCAGGTTGTACTCGTCGTCGACCAGCAGCAGCGTTTTCCATTTGTCGAAGGTCAGACACGGGTGCGAGGTGCCAAAGACCAGGATATCGCCGACCTGCACATCGCTGCCCGGCGCCAGGCGCAGCATGCAGTGCTGATCCATGATCCCGACGCTGACGATCTCCTCCGCGCGCAGCGGCAGCGGCTCTCCGCCGCGATAGTGGGCGATGGGCTGGGGCAGGCCGGCATCGAAAGCGCAGTCGCGCTTGCCGAAGTTGACCACCGCGCGATCCGCTTCCGGAACCGACTGCACCATCGCCATCAGCTCGAGGGCCGAGGTCAGATCGCCGGCCAGATCGCAGGCGATCGGATCCCGGGCGATCAGCTCCTGCTGGGCAACATCGTAGATCCCCATATCGTGCGTGATATAGCAGCCGGGGCGGATCGCTATTCGGCAGCGCGCCGGCTTTTTGGCCGCCAGCCAGACGTTACACACCACGTCATACCAGACGGTGCCGGCGCCGGTCAGGATAAACTCGCCGTCGACCAGCGGCTCCATTCGGCAGGCGAGGTCCGCGGCCTGGCGCAGCAGCGCTTCGACCTGCGGCTGCGGATCGTCGCCGTGCAGCACCCCTTCATACAGCTCCAGCCCGCGCAGCGTCAGGCCCGGTAGCTCGGCCGCGCTCTGTGCCAGCGCCAGCGCATCCTCCAGGCTGCGACAGCCGCAGCGCCCGCCGGGCACCCCAAGCTCAATCAGCACGTCCAGGGTTTGCCGGCGTTCGGCAAAAAAAGCCGACAGCGTGCGGGCGTTAGCGAGGCTATCTATGCAGCAGATGAAATCTACGCCGCGGTAGTGGGTTTTCAGCTGAGAAACGGCCTGCATGTTGGCCTTGCCCACCAGCTGATTGACCATCAATACGCGCTGGACGCCGCTGGCCATCGCCGCAGCCGCCTGCCAGGCGCTGCCGACCCCGATCCCCCAGGCGCCGGCCCGCTGCTGGGCCTGAAAAATCCACGGCGTCATCGTCGTTTTGCCGTGCGGCGCCAGCGAGACGCCGCGGGCGTCAGCGTAGCGCTGCATCCAGGCGATATTGTTTTCCAGCGCGCTTTTTTTCAGCAGCGCGGCGGGAAGGCAGACCTCTTCCGCCAGCAGGTTCGCCGGCGATGTCATCGGCGCTGATTTATGCGGGACAAGCGTTGCGTGGTGGTATTTCATAACACTATCCTTTCAGGTTTTACTTTCGGATTTTAAATGGGTATCAGTTATAACTATTTGATAAATATTATTTTAATACTTAAATATTATTCATTGTGAATAAAAGTATCACAAAACGATCTGGGTTTTGCGTAGTTTTCCACTGTTTTTCCGCCTTGTAAATGGTTAACTTGTCGGCATAGTCGAAAGGGAGTAATTGCTATGAAGGTTGACTGGCTTTTTAAGAACGTCACGGTTATTGACGGCAGCGGCGGGCCGCAGTATCGCGGCGACGTGGCGGTGAAGGGCGATCGCATTGTGGCTATCGCTCCGGCGCTGCAGGTGACGGCAGAGCGCGAAATTGAAGGCCAGGGGCGCGTGCTGGCGCCCGGCTTTATCGATGTGCATACCCATGACGATATCAACGTCATCCGGATGCCGGAATATTTACCCAAGCTCAGCCAGGGCGTGACGACGGTGATCGTCGGCAACTGCGGGATCAGCGCGGCAATGGCGACCATGCGCGGCGCGGTGCCCGATCCGATGAACCTGCTGGGTGAGCAGGAGCAGTTTATCTATCCCACCGTGCAGGCCTATGCCCACGCGGTGGAAGCGGCCCGGCCGTCGCTCAACGTCGGCACCCTGATTGGTCATACCGCGCTGCGTAATAACCATATGGACGATCTGTTCCGCCCGGCGACGGAGACGGAGATTGCCGGCATGCGCGTCCAGCTGCGCGATGCGCTACGTGAAGGAGCGCTGGGCCTGAGCACCGGCCTGGCCTACGCCAGCGCGTTCCACTCCACCACCGAAGAGGTGATGGCGCTGGCGGAAGAGCTGGCGGCGGAGCAGGGGATCTACACCACCCATCTGCGGTCTGAATTTGAGCCTATCCTTGAGGCCCTCGACGAAGCGTTTCGCATCGGCCGTCACGGCAACGTGCCGGTGGTGGTTTCTCATCATAAATGCGCCGGGGCAAAGAACTGGGGGCGCACGCGCGAGACGCTGGCCTTCTTCGATGAGATGCGCCAGCGCCAGGAAATCGCCTGCGACTGCTATCCCTATTCCGCCAGCTCCTCGACGCTGGATATGAAGCAGGTGACCGACGAGTTCGACATCGTGATCACCTGGTCCGAGTCCCGGCCGGAGCAGGCGGGAAAAACGCTCCGGCAGATCGCCGACGAGTGGCAGGTAAGCCTGCACGACGCCGCGGCGCAGCTGATGCCGGCCGGCGCTATCTACTACAACATGGATGAGCAGGACGTGCGGCGGGTGATGCGCTATCCGGTCACCATGATCGGCTCCGATGGCCTGCCGAACGATCCGATGCCGCATCCGCGGCTGTGGGGCGCTTTCCCGCGGGTGCTGGGGCACTACAGCCGCGACGAGCAGCTTTTTCCGCTGACCACCGCTATTCACAAAATGACCGGGCTGTCGGCGGCGCGCTTCCAGCTATCGGAACGTGGGCTGGTTAAAATCGGTTACTTTGCCGATCTGGTACTGTTTGACCCACAGACGGTGCGCGACGTTGCCAGCTTCTCCGACCCGAAGCGGCCGGCGGACGGCATTGAGGCGGTGATGGGGAACGGCGTCATGAGCTACGGCAGCGATAAAAAAATTACCGGGCGCGCGGGGCGTTTCCTGCGCCGCCGGATGGACTAAGGAGTTGAGTATGAGCATTAAACGTTACGGCGTGGAAGGTGGAACCGGCACCGGCGGGCAGCATCTGCCGTTTGCCCGCGCGGTGGAAGCGGGCGGCTGGCTGTATGTTTCCGGCCAGACGCCGATGAAAAACGGCGAAGTGGTGGAGGGTGGCATTGTCGATCAGTCCCGGCTGGCGATTCAGAACTGCGTCGATATCATGAATGAAGCAGGCTATACCCTTGCCGACGTGGTGCACGTGAAGGTGATCCTCACCGACTCGCGCTATTTCCAGTCTTTCAACAAAGTGTTCCGCGAGTTCTTTGGCGATAATCCGCCGGCGCGGATCTGCTGCGTGGCCGATCTGGTGGTGGACTGCAAAGTTGAAGTGGATGTGACCTGTTATAACGCTGCCCGCGTCTAAATAATAGCTCCCCGCCGCTGGCCGGGGAGCGACCCATAACAATGTGAGAGTAGCGTCAGGCCGAATAAGTCGGCCGGCGCGACCAGGATTGCTGTGCCTTTTTTCGGCATCGTTACTATTAACTCATAATATTCAGCGGTACGAATATTATTTATTACGCCTGGATGTGAGCAATGAATAATATGTCATTCCTGATTTGGTTTTCCGTTTATGCCTGCGCGATGATCGCTTTAGGCTGGTACGTTTCACGCAAGCAAAAGAACGGCGATGATTTCCTGCTGGGCGGGCGCTCCCTGCCGATGTTCCTGACGCTGGGTTCGACGGTCGGCACTATGGTTGGCACCGGCTCCAGCGTAGGCGCCGTGGGCTTTGGCTACAGCAACGGCTGGGCGGGGATGCTGTACGGCCTCGGCGGCGCGGTCGGTATTTTGCTGGTGGCGTGGCTCTTTGCCCCGGTGCGTAAATTTCGCTTTATGACCATGAGCGAAGAGATGTCGTATTATACCGGCGGCAGTAAAATTATTAAAAACCTGGTAGCGATCCTTATTTTTATTGCCTCGATCGGCTGGCTCGGCGCCCATATATTAGGCGGCGGGCTATATCTGGCGTGGGCCAGCGGAATTGATATCAACGTCGCCAAAATTATTATTGCGCTGGCTTTTGTGGTTTACGTCGGCATCGGCGGCTACTCCGCGGTGGTGTGGATCGACACCATTCAATCGATTGTCCTGTTCGTCGGCTTTATTTTAATGGCGATCCTCGCGGTCCATCACGTCGGCGGCTGGAGCCATATTCAGCAGGCGGTTGACCCGGCGGCCCAGAGCCTGTTTGCCGTCGATAAGCTCGGCGTGCTTCCCGCGCTCTCTCTGGCGGTGGTGATTGGCGTGGGGGTTCTGGCAACGCCGTCCTACCGCCAGCGTATTTACTCGGCAAAAACCGTCTCCTCCGTGCGCCAGTCGTTCACCATCACCGGCCTGCTCTATCTCGGCTTTTCGTTCCTGCCGGCGATTATCGGCATGGCGGTGTGGACGATGAACGCCAATCTCGAAAACAGCGGCTTTGCCTTCCTGTTTGCCACCCAGGTCCTGCCGCCGGTGCTGGCGATGGCGATTCTGATCGCCGGGATGTCGGCCAACATGTCCTCCGGCAGCTCCGACGCCATCGCCGCCGTCTCGATTATGCTGCGCGACCTTTACACCCTGGTGACCGGCCATATGCCCGCGCCGGAGAGGGCGATTCGCCTGTCGCGGATGTTCCTCGTGCTGGTTATCGCCCTGGCGCTGGTGTTCGCCCTGACCTCCAACGACATCATTAGCTACATCACCAAAATGATCTCGATGATTATGTCCGGGATGTTTATCTGCACCATGCTCGGCCGCTTCTGGACGCGCTTTAACTGGCAGGGGGCGGTGGCCGCTCTGGCCGGCGGCGCCGGCGCATCGGTCGCCGTGCTGATGAACAGCGACTGGCTGGCGTTCTGGGGCAATCCGTGTATCCCGTCGGTGCTCACCAGCCTGGCGGCCTCGGTGATCGTCACGCTGCTGACTCCTGCGAGCAGCATGAGCCGTGAAGAGGCGCTGGAGATGATTACCCGCGAGCGGGAAAGCACCCCGGCGGCACCGCCGCTGGCCATCGGCAAACGCAATACGTCGCAGGGCTAAGGAGACGCAGATGCAGGACTATATTGCCGTCGACTGGGGCTCCACGCAGCTGCGCGGCTGGCTGATACGCGACGGGGAGTGCGTTGAAACGAAACAGCTGCCGTTGGGGATTTCCCGGCTTAACGGGCAGGCGCCGGCGGATATATTCCGCCAGCATCTGGCGCCCTGGCGCGGCGATCGGGCGCTGCCGGTGGTGATGGCCGGGATGATCGGCAGCGACGCCGGCTGGTACCCGGTGCCGTATCTGGCCTGCCCCGCCGCCATCGACGCGCCGGGCCGCCAGCTGTTCAGCGTCGCTGAAAACGTGTGGATTGTGCCCGGTCTCAAGGTCGAACAGGCCGGGGACTACGGCGTGATGCGCGGTGAAGAGACCCAGCTGCTGGGCGCCGGGCAAATCGCCCCCGCCGATTGCTACATCATGCCGGGCACCCACAGTAAGTGGGTGCGGGTAGAGCGCGGAGTCGTGCAGCATTTCTCCACCGCCATGACCGGCGAGCTGCATCACCTGCTGCTTAGCCAGTCGCTGATAGGCAGGCAGCTTCCCGAGCAGCGGCCGGACGACGCCGCTTTTGAGCTGGGGCTGGAAAAAGGCATGGCCTCGCCGCTGGCGGGCGAGCTGTTTACCGCCCGTGCCGCCCGGCTGCTGGGGGCGCTGGCGCCGGCTTCGGTCAGCGACTATCTCTCCGGGCTGCTGATTGGTGCCGAGGTGGCGGCCTTTGGCGATCGCTACCGCAGCGCCGCCGTCACCCTGGTGGGGGACCCGGCGCTGACTGCCCGCTACCGACGCGCGATGTCGGCGCAAGGTCGGGTGGTGCAGAGCTGTAGCGGCGATGAGGCATTTTTGAGCGGTATGGCGAGGATAATAGATGAACGCAGTTAAGCTGATCGCGATTTTGCGCGGTATTGGCCCCGCAGATGCGGCGGAACATGTTGAGACGCTAATTGGCGCCGGTTTTCGCTATATTGAAATCCCGCTAAATTCACCGGACTGGCGGCACAGTATTCCGCAGATGGTCAGCCGCTTTGCCGATCGGGCGGTGATTGGCGCAGGGACGGTACTTAACGTCGAACAGGTGGATTTTCTTGCCGCGGCGGGGGCGAAGCTGGTGGTGACGCCCAATACCCAGCCGGCGGTGATCCGCCGGGCGGTGGCGCAGGGGATGCTGGTCTGCGCCGGATGCGCCACCGCGACGGAGGCGTTTAACGCCCTGGAGGCCGGCGCGCAGTGGCTGAAAATCTTTCCCTCCTCCGCTTTTGGCCCGGACTATATTCGGGCGCTGAAGGCGGTGCTGCCCCCGGAGGTGCCGGTGCTGGCGGTGGGGGGCGTCACGCCGGATAACCTCGCCGTCTGGGTGCGGGCCGGATGCGCCGGCGCGGGGCTGGGGAGCGATCTGTACCGCGCCGGGCAGACGCCGACGCGCACCCGCGAACAGGCGGAGCGCTTTATTGCCGCCGGCCGGGAGCTAGTCGCCTAGCGGCTGGCGGTCGACGCCGCCGCGGTGGCTGTCGAGCGCCAGCTTGATGCGCCGCAGGCGGTCTTTTGCCTGCGGTTTGTTGGCCATCGCTAGTTCGGTGGCCAGCACATCGACCATCGCCAGCATGGCGTAACGCGAGGTGCTGGGTTTGAAAATATAGTCGTTTTCGCGCACCAGCAGCGGCAGCAGCAGATCCGCCTGCTCCGCCAGCGGCGTACCCGCCGGAGCGATGGCAATTACCTTCGCCCCGTACTGCCTGGCGATAGCCGCGCTTTCAATGATCTCTTTGGTATATCCCCCCAGCGACAGCACGATGACCACGTCTTTCGGCGTTACGGCCGAGCTCATCATGCGCACCAGCAGGCCGTCGTTCTGGCTGACGACCGGCAGGCCGAGGCGGAACAGGCGATACTGAATCTCCTGCGCGCAGATGGTCGAGCCGCCGCCCATGCCGAGCGCCAGTATTTGCCGGGCATCGCTAAGCCAGGAGACGGCGCGCTTCAGCGCGTTAATATCCAGCGCCCGGCGGTTGGTCTCCAGGACGCCAATAATTGACTCGTAGATCCCCTGTACGCCCTCCAGATCCGGGACATCCAGAATAAAGCGCTGCCCGACGGCCAGCGACTGCGCGAGCTTCATTTTCAGTTCGCGGACGTCTTTGCACCCCAGCGCCCGCGCAAAGCGGGTGACGGAGGCCTGGCTGGTGCTGGTCAGGCGGGCAATTTCGGCAATCGGCAGCTCGGCCGCTGCGGCGACATCGTCGAGAATAAACTGGGCTATCCGCTTTTCGGTAACGGTCAGCTCGAGGAAGCGATCGGTGATGCAGGAGATGATATCAATCGAGTAGGCCATACGGGTATCAGTCGCTAAATGTGTAATGATACTTTGTACCATATTCAGGGCAGAAAAAGCAGCGCCGAAGCGGCGATGTGGGCTACAGCGCGAGGCGCATGGTGCAGCGAGTCTCCGGCAGCAGGCCGTGGCTTGTTTCCCGCTCCCTTTTAGCCGCCAGCCCGGATGGCAGGCGCTGTTCATCGAGCATGCAGAATCCCAGGCGGGTGTAGAACGGGGCGTTCCACGGGACTTCGCGGAAGGTGGTGAGGGTCAGCGCCGGATAGCCCATGCTGCGGGCGGTGTCGGTAACCTGCGCCAGCATCATCCGGCCAATTCCGCGCCCTTGCCACTCCTGACGGACGGCGATTTCCACGATAAACAGCGCATCATCGAGCGGTTCGCTCAGCAGGAAGCCAACGGGCTCTCCGCCGCCGATGGCCAGCAGGCTGTGGTCCGTTTCGAGATACTGATAATGCTCCCGGGCGCTGATGACGGCGCTATCTGCCAGCCAGGCGAGAGCGGGGATCTGACGAAAAGCCTGCGCTGCCGAGCGCTCAACGGCGGGCAGACGAGGGATATCGCTCTCCTCGGTCAGGCGCAATGTCACTTCGGCAGTTATAGTGTTAGTTTTCATCGCTTCAGCATAGCACTTTTGGGAGAAACGTATGGAGTTGACCGCCGTCCCCGCCACCTGCTTTAGCAGCGAACAGCTGACGACGATCCTCAGCGACTGCTTCGAAGATTATCTGGTACCCGTTGCGCTGTCGCTAGAGGTGTTTGTGCAGCGCTTCAGCTCTGAAGGGCTGAGCCTGCTGGATTCTTGCGTCTGGCTGGCGGGGGACACGCCGGCGGCAATCGCCATTATCACCCGTCGCGGCGATGCGGCCAGGCTGGCGGCGTTTGCCGTGCGGCCGGCCTGGCGGGGAAAAGGAACCGGCCGCTCGCTGATGGTATCGCTGATGGCCTCGCTACAGGCCCAGGGCGTGCGGCGGATGTGGCTGGAGGTGATTCGCGATAATCATGCCGCGGTTGCGCTGTATCAATCGCTGGGCTTTAGCGTTCGTCACGGGCTTTGCGGCTATCTGAGCTCGCGGACGGAGGGCGAGAGCGCGCCGGTGCTGGAGCAGTGCGATGTGCTGGCGCTGACGCGCAGGGCGGGGGCGGAAATCAACGGTCGGCTGCCGTGGCTGATGGACCCAATGACCTTCAATACGCTGCCGTGCCGCGCGTTGACGCTTAATCAGCAGGCGTTCGCGGTGTTGGCGACGCTCACCGCAAAGCCGCAGCTCCAGCTGCTGTGGGTCGAACCTGCCGCCCGCGGCCGCGGCCTGGCGCGCGAGCTGCTTATTGCCCTTGCCCGGCAGTTCCCCGGTCTTGGCACCTCGGTCACCGTTCCGGAGTCGTTTACGCCGCTGTTCAGCGCGGCGGGGTATGCGGCCCTGGCGCTGCAGCAGTATGAAATGAGCGTGGAGTTCCCTGCCGCGGCTTCTGCCGGGCGGTAAGATAGGGGATCAGGCGGTTTTGCGTCGCGCCGTCCGGCCCGCAGAGAGCCGGACGGGCGGGTTTAGCCTTCGCGTTTGACGATTTTTATATCCACCATGCCAATTCCCAGCTGGCGCGGCGCGTGGCCGAGAATATTGCCTTCGTTGGTGGACTGCGGGTCCGGCGGAACGATAATCAGCGTATCGCTGCGCGACGGGTTGTCGAAATGCAGCGTGGTGGTGGAGACGTCATTCGCCAGCGTCAGCGTCTGTTCGCTATCCCCAACGCGAACCGGGATCGGCTTATTGGCGTTGGGCCCGTAGGCTTTGGCGGTGATCACCAGATCGAATTTCTCCGGCAGCGGGTTCTTAAACTCGATTTTGACTTCGCTCCCCAGCTGCGCGTTGGACCAGCGGCCCCAGGATTCCGGCCGGGAGATGCCGCTAAACTGCCTGACCTCCTCCGGCGCGCCGGCGACGTTAAACACGAAGCTGTCGGCCTTGTAGCGAATATCGTTATCGACAATTTTCAGCGTGTCGACGTTGCCTTTGTAGCGCTCCATATCGATGAGGGTATCTTTAAACGCCGTTTTCCCCTGCCACTGGGCCTTATCGACGCGCTGGACGGTCTGCTCGCCGCCGAGCTGGCCCTGCGATACGCACCAGTCGGTGGAGAGCGCCAGCTCGCTGGACCACAGCTGGCCCATCTTGTAGCAGCGGTCGATCCAGACAAAGTTATCGCGCGGGGCAAAATCGGCCAGTTGGTAGCGCAGCGGCGCTGAGTATTCGCTCTCCGGCAGCGGCTCGACGCGTTTATCGGAGACCCGTAGCAGCAGCGGCAGACGGAAGTGGCTGCCGGAGAAGGAGACCATGCTTTTCTGCGCGTCCACGGTGAAGTTTTTCATCTCTTTCGGGAAGTTCCACAGGCGGATGACGTCAGGCTTCCAGGCCAGCACCTTATCTTTCATATTGAGGAAGATGCCGGAAAGCGACTGCCCGGAGAGGCTGCTGCGGCCGAGGCCGATGTAGTTATCGCCGCCGAGGATATCCAGCACCGTGGCGCCGTTGTCCATAGTATTACGCTTCACCGCCAGCGTATCCTGCTGCGGCTGGTCGCCGCGCAGCACAAAGAACAGGTTGCTGCGATCCTGCTTGTTCAGGTATTCCCAGGCGGTGTTTTTCATCGCCAGGTGATCGGAAGAGACCACGATCACCGTGTTTTTGAAATAGGGCGAGGCTTTGATCTTCTCGATAAGCGCCGCGATATGCTCCTGGCTGCAGCTTACCGCGCTAAAGGAGAGGTTCTTTTTACCGCCCATTTCATAGCTTTTTCGCTGGCAGGTGCGGGAAATAAAGCCGTCAGGATGGTGGGTATCCACCGTCAGCGCAAAGAGCGAGAAGCGTTTACCGGATTGCGAAAGCTGTTCGAATTTTTTCCAGGTTTCATCCAGCACGGTATCGTCGTAGAAGCCCCAGTCGTTGCGATAGGCGGGGTCGGCCACCGTGGTTTTCAGCTCTTCAGCGCCGTACAGATGATCGAAGCCGTGGGACTTCAGGAACACGTCTTTCCCGGCGAAACGCAGGTTGGCGCCCTGTACAAAATAGTTTTCGTAGCCGGAGTTTTTCAGAATGTCGCCGAGGCAGATATTCTGCGGGAAGAAGCTGGACACCGAGGCCGAGGCGTTGCCTTCAAACGGTGCAAACAGGGGAATACCGCACTGCGAGGCGACCATCCCGGCGATGGTGTAGTCGGTACCCGGCAGCTGCGCGGTGTTGCTGAAATCGAGGCCTTCGTTTTTCAGTTTGCCAAGCTCGGGCGCCAGATCGGGAAACGCGTCGTTATCAAAATAGGTGCGTTCAAGGCTTTCGCCGTAGATATAGACCAGGTTGAGCTGAGGGTTGGCGATGCTTTTCGACGGCTCTTTATAGTAGGCGACAAAATCTGGATCGCCGTCGCGGGACTGCGATTTCACCAGCTCGCTAATTTGGCGGAACGCCGGACTGGCGTCAACGGAGGCCAGCGCGAGAACCAGCGCCAGCAGGCTGTAGCCAAAGTGGTGTGGATGATGACGGCGTCGGCGCAGTATCCAGCCAAGGGCGCTGAAAACGCTCACCAGCGCCACGATAATTCCGGCGCCGGGCAGGATATATTTGCCGACGCCCGCGCCGGTCAGGCTGTTGGTCAGGGTATAAAGCACCGCGTCATTAATGCCGTCGCCGGTGAAATAATCGCTGGCGTAGAGGGTGATGTTCAGGACGACAAACAGGCCCAGTACCGTCAGCGTAGCGGCAAACCACCAGGTATTGCGACCGGCTTTCAAGGCATAAATCACCACCGAGGTGAGAAACAGGGCGATGGATAACAACTCTGACACAGCTTACCCTCATTAGCGCCAGCTGACCGCTGGCAAAATAGATCGGTTTCCACGATATACTGTAATGGCAGCGCCATATTGCTGCAATTGTAGAGTCATGAAACTGTGCTGTGGTTCAGAATTGGTTTATAAGTCGCCATTTTTGATCGACGTCTCATCCTTCCCGGCGGGGAAAAATGAGACCATCAATGTTAAAAAACGGCGTTGCGGCCGCGTTGTCCAGGCTAAGGCGCCAAACGCGGCATCTGGGGAGAGGCTCAGGAGAGGAATTTCGCGCCCTGCTTGAGGACCAGATCGCAGGCTTTGGTTTTCACTTTTTCCGCCAGCGGGCTGCTGCCGAGGGTGCTCAGGTTCAGCTGCTGGCCGTTATTGCTGTTCAGCAGGCCCTGTAAACCTTCAAGATAGCCGGTATCCTCTTTCTGTTTTTCCGCGGTGCCGAGGCCGAGTTTATCCAGAACCTGGTTTTTGATGTTTTCGGTATTGGTCACCGAGGAGAGCTTTTGTTTCGCGCAGTACGACATAATGCCGGCGGCATTGTTCATGCTGCTGGAGGTCAGCGACTGGCTCCCTCCGTTCAGCAGGCCGGTCAGCGAGGAGAGCGACAGCGCGCCGCTTTGCTGCGAACCGCTTTGGCTGCTGAGCTCGCTGGCGGCGCTGGAGAGGGAGTCCTGCCAGGAGGCGGCCTGTGCGCCGGCTGCGAAAAAGGCGCCGGCAATCATCAGAGTGCGGAACAAGGATTGTGCAGATTTCATAAGTTTACTCATCGTGGTTACTGAAGTATTTCCGCAGTATAACCCCGCCTGAGTTCGGAAATGTCTTAATACTCTTTGCCGGTGACCCGGTGACGATAGCTATCCCAGTTGAAAATCACCCACAGGCTATTGCCGAGGCGCATACGATCCATCACGCGCTCGCCGAGCAGCTTGTTCATCTCGTCCATGTTGCTGTTGGTTAACATTCCGGTCGGGCGCTTTGAAGAGGAGCGGCGATCGACGATCTGATTGATGATCACTTTTTCATAGCGTGATTCGGTTTGCATACCGATCTCATCGATCACCAGCAGATCGACCCTGCTGAGATCGTTCAGCAGCTGCTCTTCGCTGATTTCCCGGTTGCCGAAGGTGTCTTTCATTGCCGACATGATGTCGGCGACGGTAATGATCAGCACCGATTTACCGCGCAGCAGCAGCTCGTTACAAATGGCGGCCGCAAGGTGGTTTTTACCGGTGCCGGGCTTGCCGGAAAAGATAAAGCTGGCGATGTTGCCGTCGAACTCTTCAACGTACTGGCGCGCTCTGGACAGCGCGTTCATCTGGCCTTCGCACTCAACCCGGTAGTTCTCAAACGAGCAGTTCTGGTGCAGCGGGCGGATGCCGGAGCGGTTAAACGTCCGCTGCATTTTCATCGCCCGGTTCTCCCGCTCAAGGGCTTCAGAACGCAGCTTGCCCTGCTCTTTCTGCCATGCCAGCAGCTCTTCACCGGTTTTAAACGCCGGTTCGATATGAGCAGGCATCATTTTTTGCAGGCGCTTCATCAGTTCGCCAACGTTTTTCATGCTCATCCTCTGAACCCTCGTGGAATATGGTTATCCGGCTCGCTGACCGTATTCACATCACGACGCGGCTGGCCGCCGTTGCCGGCGCGACCGATTTGCACGCTACGCGCCAGCTTTTGCTGCCACTGCACGTGATGAAAGACTTTGCCTTCCGCCTGCCAGTAGGCAACGAATGCCGCCAGCTCTTCCGGCGTGACCGCCTGGCTCAGGGCGATACCCCACAGCGCCGCGAGGCGCTGAAAATCCGCGTCCGGCTGCCAGTCGGCGTACATGGCGAATTTTCCCATAGGGATCGCGGCTGGCGCGGCGGCCGGCTCGTCAAAGAACTGCGTATCAAGCGCGATGTCGCTGCCGGGGCGTGCCAGTTTACTCTCCAGCTCAAGCAGCTGGGCCAGACGTTCCGGCGTCAGCGCATAGAAGGCAGGAGTATTGTTGGCAAAAACGGCAACGGCACCGTTGGCCGATTTTGCGAGAATGGCCGCAGGATCCTGAATGAAATCATCCAGGCCGCTAAAATCGGTAGTTAAAATTCGCGAAGACATAACACTATCTCAACTCTGAACAACGATAGAGTGGGGGAATAGCACACATAGTAGCACAGCGCCCGGCCGGGATGGAGCGACTGACCGATCCCGGCGGCGCGGCTCGCTATACCCGCGGACGCTTGCGGTACAGCCACAGGCCAGGAATAGAAAGACCGATAGATAGCGCACCAACGATAGACGATGCCTTTAAAAAGTTGCTTAACAGCATAATCATCATCTCTTCAGAATAACCAAAATGACTGATTTTTACCGCCGAAATCATCGCCGTATAGGCGGAGATGCCCGGGAACATGGGGATCACTGCGGCAACGGTAAAGATCTTCGGGTGGGCCAGGTACCAGCGGGACCACTGAATGCCGATACTGCCAATCAGCAGGGCGGCAAGGAAGGTTGCCCACTCGATATTAAAGCCCGCCGTCATCATCACCATACGCGAACCGTGGCCAATGGCGCCCAGCAGCGCGCACCAGCGCAGCGCCCGCTGCGGGACGTTAAATACCATCGCGAACCCAACGGCAGGAATGGCCGCCAGCGCCATGTCCTGAGCCAGAGCAAACAGATACGTGATTATGCCCATCCGCGCAGCCCCCACATGGTCATCGCCATCACCACGCCAATGCAGGTGGCAAGGGTCAGCAGGCTGGCGAGCGCCCAGCGCGCAAGGCCGGTGTTAATATGTCCTTTGAACATATCCGCCACGGCGTTTATCAGCGGAAAACCGGGTACCAGCAGCAGCACGCTGGCGGCCATCGCGACGGTTGGCGTGCTGGCAAACGCCGGTAAACGTAGCATCAGCCCGGAGATGGTGGTGGCGACAAAGGCGGTAATGCAAAAGTTGATCTGCGGATGCATCGAGCGGTGAGTCAGCAGCTGGCGGATATACATTGCGATGGTGCTGGCGCAGAAGGTGACCAGCGCGCCGTCCCAGCCGCCGTTGTTTAATTTGCAAAAGCAGGCGCAGGAGAGCCCAACCATCAGCACCAGCAGCCAGCGCGGGTAGCGCAGCGGCTTAATCTGGGTAAAGCGCTTTTCCACATCTTTATAATCCAGCAGCTTATGCTCGGCAAGGATCACTATATGCTGCACTTCGGTCACCACATGCATATTAATTCCGCGATCGATATTCTTACGCGTGGAGGTCAGGCATTCGCCGTCTTTGATGGTGGTGAGGACAATCGCATTCGATGAAATGGCGCTTTCCACGCTGTCCATGCCTAACGCCCGCCCAAGGCGAGTAGAAAGCTCCTCAACCAGCGCGCTTTCCGCCCCGTGTTGCAGTAAGAAAAGACCACACTGAATGCACAATCGCGTAATTGTGCGCTGAACTGTCCGATCTGCTTGCATAAATACCTGCTGTCAGTAACGCCCGATGCCGTAGTGTCCGTCGCTACTTTAACCTGAACTCTCGATTTGCCTGAGGGGGTCGGGATCAAATAATGTGCAAAAAGCCGCCTCCTGGCCGGATGGATAAATTTTGAACCGCACCACACTTTTATAAAACTGTTGAAAAGTGCAGTTTTTGCCGCCGTTATTGCCTTCTTTTTCCCACCTGAGTTATCAAAAATGCACCTTAGAACTTTTAATAAACAAAAAACAAACAAATAATTAACCATTCGAGAGCGAGATAGCCCTATGAAAACTCAGGTCGCGATAATCGGTGCTGGTCCCTCAGGGCTGCTGCTGGGGCAGCTGTTGCATAATGCGGGGATTCGGACCGTTATCCTCGAACGACAGACGCCTGAATACGTCCTCGGGCGCATCCGGGCAGGTATTCTTGAAAGCGGCACCGTCGATCTGCTGCGTGAGGCGGGCGTGGCGCAGCGGATGGACGCAGAGGGGCTGGTGCATCACGGCGTTGAGTTTTTGTTTGAGGGGCAGCGCGTCCCGGTCGCCCTTACGGAGCTTAGCGGGGGGAAAAGCGTGATGGTGTACGGCCAGACCGAGGTGACCCGGGATTTAATGGTGGCCCGCGCCAGCTGCGGGGCGCCGATCGTTTACGGCGTCAGCGACGTGGTGATTCACGATGCAAAAAGCGATCGGCCGGCAATCACCTTCGTCAGCGGCGGGGAAACGCACCGCCTCAGCTGTGATTTCATCGCCGGCTGCGATGGCTTTCACGGCGTGTCGCGGCAAAGCATTCCGCGTGAGCTCCTTAAAGAGTATGAAAGCGTCTGGCCGTTTGGCTGGTTGGGGATGCTGGCCGATACGCCGCCGGTTAATCCCGAGCTGATTTATGCCCATCATGAACGCGGATTTGTTCTCTGTAGTCAGCGCTCACTAACTCGTAGCCGCTACTATTTACAGGTACCGCTTAGCGATAAGGTGGAGCAGTGGTCGGATGCGCGCTTCTGGGAAGAGCTGAAGAACCGCCTGCCGGATGAGCTATCTACAAAGTTAGTGACTGGTCACTCACTTGAGAAAAGCATCGCACCTCTGCGCAGCTACGTGGTGGAGCCGATGCAGTACGGAAGGCTTTTCCTGGTCGGGGACGCGGCGCATATCGTGCCGCCAACCGGGGCGAAAGGGCTGAACCTGGCCGCCTCTGACGTGAACTATTTATGGCGGATCCTGCGCGAATATTATCACCATAATCGCGCCGACCTGCTGGCGAGCTACTCGCGTTTCGCGCTGGATCGGGTGTGGAAAGGCGAACGATTCAGCTGGTTTATGACCCGCCTGCTGCATGATTTCCCGCAGCAGAGCGAGTTTGATAAAAAAATGCAGGCGGCCGATCGCCGCTATTATCTTGGCTCACGTGCCGGGCTGACCACCATTGCGGAAAACTATGTCGGTCTGCCAATGGAGCGCGTGGCGTAGCGTTGAAAACGGCAGGAGTCGTCATGCAGGCAGCGAATAGCGTTCCCGTGTTTAAGCTATATGGGGAAGAACGAGACTGGCCGACGCCGGATCTCCTGCACTGCGAGTCGATTTTGCAGCGCAGTAGCCTGTACGAGTGGCATATCCGCATGCATCAGCACGCCGAGCTGGTGCAGCTGCTGTATCTCCATAAGGGAAGAGCTGAGATCGAGATTGAGGGCGTGACGACCGTGATGACGGAAGCCTGCATCCAGGTGGTACCGGCGCTGTGCGTTCACGGATTTCGCTTTTCACCGGGCACTCAAGGGTACGTGCTCTCGCTGGCGCTACCGCTGCTCAGCCGTTTTGAAAACCAGTTTGGCCGCCAGCTCGATGTGCTCAGCCAGCCGCAGTGCGTGCCGGTCAGGCGCTCCCGAGGCCATGTTCGGGCGCTGTTTACGGCGTTGCGCGAGGAGTACTGCGAAGAGCTTGATGCGCGCGAAATGATGCTCCATTCGCTGCTTGGCGCGCTGCTGGTATGGCTGAACCGACGCTGCCTTCCGGCACCGGTAACGGCAGACAGAGCGGAAAGGAAGCGCAGCGCTATGCGTCACTTTTCTCGTCTTATTGAGAGCCACTATCGCGAACATATCCCGCTGGCGGAGTACGCCAGGCGGGTGGGTATTTCGGCTACGCACCTTAACTATTTGTGTCGTGAATTCCACGGCCGCAGCGCGTTAGGGGTTTTGCACCACCGGCTGATGCTTGAAGCGCGGCGGAATCTGCAGTATACCCGGATGACGGTAGCCCAACTGTCTGATTATTTGGGGTTTTCCGATTCAACCTACTTCTCTCGATTTTTCCGGCGCTATAGCGGCGTATCGCCAAAGGCATTCAGGAACAGCATCAAATGAGATACCGTTATTCTGTCCCGCAATAAATTATTTTTCCTAAATTTCATTTTAAATTTTTCTAACTTATTGAGCGTTATTGCCTGTGTTAGCGTTCATGGTTGGCAAGGTCAGGCTAAATTCCTCGCCAGACCAATAAAGATTTATCTGGCACAGTAATATAGCTACCGCCAAATTATTCATCTTTATTATTAAAGGCGCGAGTCTTCGATGGGAAGCGGAGGGTTTATGTTACCGGGACAGGGTAAATACGGCATTATTATCAGTAAAATACCGGTTATGCAGCATGGACTGAAGGCGATAGCCGAGGAGCATCTCCCCGAATATGCCTTCTGCGTCTGCGGCTCTCTGGAGGAGCTGACTCTGCTTCAGCTGCGGCAGGCGGTGCTTGTGGTCGCTGATTTATCAGACGAAATCCATCAGCCCCGTGAGGTGTGTGAGGACTATCACTCGTTGATGATCCAATATAGAGACATTCATTGGGTCTATATGATTGGCCATTCCTGCGATCTCCAGACTATGGAGATATTAGTCTGTGCGGAAAGCACGCTCATTTCCAGCCATGAGTCGCTAAAACATCTGGTTGAGGTTATCCACGCGGACGCTACGGCGCGGGAGAGAATAAGCCAGACGCTATTATCCTCCGCGTTAGGGAATAGCGAAGAGAATCAGCCAACGGCGATTTTTCTGACGCTATCTGAACGTAAGGTTTTACGTTTGCTGGCGAAAGGCTGGGGAATTAACCAAATTGCCGCGCTGTTGAAAAAGAGTAATAAAACAATTAGCGCGCAGAAAAATAGCGCTATGCGTCGCCTCTCTTTGCGCAGCAATGCGGAAATGTACGCCTGGATTAATAGCGCTCAGGGAATGAAGGAGCTGAATATCTACGCCGCTTTTGGAGAACAAAAGCAATGGAAAAAAACAACTCACCTCGATATGTCGCTGTCGTAGAAAAATGCATGCTGACCGAGCTGGCGCTGCGTCATATATTAACCAGCGCGGGAGCGGGTAATTATATTGTGCGGTTTTTTAAAGATACCCAATCGCTGCGCCGGATGCTGCAGTCTAAAAAAGTGATTGCCGTTATTTTTTCACTTTTTAGCAATCGTCTCTTTCGCATGGAAAGCCTGCTTTTTCTTCATGAAATCGCCTGTTCCAGTCCTGAGATACGGCGCATCGTTTTAGCGAATAATAGCGCTGAAGCGTGTTTGGTCAGCCAGCTGACGCCGTCCAACCTGCACGGCGTGCTGAATAAATCGATCTGCCGCGTACGGTTGCAGGAACAGCTCATTCAGCTGGTTAACCAGACGCTGCAGGCGGACGAGGCGCCGCTCAACCCAAATTCTGGCCTCGGCAGCCAAATTCTGAGCCCAACGGAACAGCATATTCTTCGCTATATGACCTACGGCTATTCGTTGCCAGAAATAGCCGCTCAGCTGGATCGTAATATCAAAACCATCCGCGCCCATAAATTCAACGCCATGACTAAACTCGGCGTCAGTTCAGATATCGGCCTGCTGAGCGCGGCCGATATCCTGATGCATTTATCGGCCCTCGACGAAGATGCGGCGGAGGAGTGCCTTGAGTAACCCTGCTGCAAGTTTTTACAGGCAAACGTCAACCCAGGTTGCATCGGTGAGCTGGGCCATCCGGTCTGGAGAAATGCGAACCGCGCTGTGGATGGCGCCGGCCGCAGGCAGGACTTCCTGATACTGCTTCAGTGAAATATCGCAATAGACCGTCAGCGGGTTTTCCAGGCCGAAAGGGCATACGCCGCCAACGGGATGCCCGGTTAGCGTGACGACCTCATCGCTGCTTAGCATACGGGCCTTCGCCCCAAACGCTTCCTTCAGCTTTTTATTATCCAGACGCACATCGCCACGAGAGACGACGAGTATCACCCGATCTTTTACCTTTAACGACAGGGTTCTGGCGATTTGTCCCGGTTCAACGTGATGCGCCGCGGCGGCGAGAGCCACGGTTGCGGTGCTTTGAGCGAGCTCGATGATTTCGATATCGGGGGCGTGTTCGGCAAAAAACTGCCGTACGGACTGCAGACTCATTAGGATCTCCTGATTAATGCCCGTTTTAATCTGGCATAAGCCTGGCGGAGTGTAAATATTGCCGGCTGATAATCGAGAATTTTTCCAATTTCTGGATCTTCTTCACAATCACCGCAACCGGTTACTGTAACCGGTTGCGGTTACGGTCGCTCAGATGAATACTGAATGGGTAACTTCCCTGCGTCACTTATAACAAAGAGCCGTGTATGAATCGTGCTGACTTGAGCAGTATAGCTGGGCGAATGGCTGATGTGGTTTTTCGCTCACAGAACATGTTTCATCACAACGGCAAGATAATCGTTGTTGGGCCTGTTTCTATAGCCTGTCAGGAGGGCTGCTATGTCTGCTAACCATGCTGCGTTTAATCTGATATTCCGCTTTGTAGAAAATTATATTAGCCCTGTCGCCGGGCGAATCTCGTCGCAGCGCCACGTTATGGCTATTCGTGACGGCTTTATCTCGGCCATGCCGTTTATGATCGTCGGTTCATTTCTTCTGGTTTTTGCCTACCCGCCGTTTTCCCCGGATACCACCTGGGGGTTCGCGCGTACCTGGCTGGATTTAGCAAAAGAGTTTGAAGGGCGAATTCTGACGCCGTTCGATATGACGATGGGCATCATGTCTATCTATATCTGTGCCGCGATTTCTTATAACCTCGGCAAGCATTACGTAAAATCCCACCAGCTCGATCCCTTTATGTGCAGCATGCTGTCAATTATGGCTTTTCTGCTGGTGGCGGCCCCGAAAACTAGCGGGACTTTACCGGTGGATAGCCTGGGCGGGACGGGGATCTTCACCGCGATCCTGGTCGCGATCTATTGCGTTGAGATGATGCGCTTTCTGAAGGCGCATAACATCGGGATCCGCCTGCCGGATCAGGTTCCACCGATGATTAAAAACTCGTTTGACCTGCTGATCCCGGTGCTGGTGGTGGTGCTGACGCTCTATCCGCTCAGCCTGTTCATTCAGCATCAGTTTGACATGCTTATTCCGCAGGCCATTATGTCCGTCTTTAAACCGTTGGTTTCCGCCGCTGATTCATTGCCGGCAATTTTACTGGCGGTACTGATTGGCCATCTGCTGTGGTTCGCAGGGATCCACGGGGCGGCAATCGTCTCCGGTATGCTGCAGATGTTCTGGCTGACCAACCTGGGCATGAACCAGCAGGCTCTGGCACAGGGCGCACCGTTACCGCACATCTTTATGGAGGCGTTCTGGACGTTCTTCATTGTGATAGGCGGGTCTGGCGCCACGATGGGGCTGGTTATCTGCTACCTGCGCAGCCGCTCAGCCCACCTGCGGTCTATTGGCCGTCTGAGCGTGGTACCGAGCCTGTTTAACATTAACGAACCGGTCATTTTCGGCACGCCAATCGTTATGAACCCGGTATTCTTTATTCCGTTCCTGCTGTCACCGATGGTGAACGCCGTGCTCGCCTGGGCGGCAATGAAGCTGGATCTGATTGGCCGGGTAATCTCAGTGGTACCCTGGACGGCTCCGGCGCCAATTGGTGCCGCATGGGCGCTGGGCTGGGATTTCCGGGCGGCGATCCTGGTGATTCTTCTGGCCTGCGTTTCAGCCATCATCTATTTCCCGTTCTTTAAGGTATACGAGAAACAGCTGTTAGAGCAGGAGGCGGAAGAGGCCCAGCGCGTGGCTGAAGAGAGCCAGCAAACGGCATAAAAGCAGGCGGGCGGCGTTAGGGCCGCCCGCGTGAAAAAGCGGATTATTTTAGCGTGCAGTCTCCGCACTGCTGGACATCCGGCAGGCGGTAGCGCTGGCAGCAGGTACGCCGCACCAGCGCTCCTTCACGTACAACGACCGTACGCCACAGCGGGTTATCCCGGCCATCGGCAAACTGCTTTTCAAAGAAACAGTGCTGGCGCAGAGCCGCCGCCCGTTCCTCTCCCAGCAGCGTCTTCATCTCACCCAGATACCAGTTAATCAAATAGCCGGTATTGCTCCAGATAAGCTTCGCGTTGATATCGCCGGTCGCTTCCAGCGCCTGAATCACCGGCTGCAGGGCATCATTGACCAGCGTTTCGATCCGCGACTGCGGCGACAGCCCACTGCTGGCGGCGGCAGAGTGGACGTCGATCCAAAAGCAGGCCGCGCGGCCGGTTTCATGGAACTCTACGCGGAAATGTTCCGGCGCCAGGCTGATGGTTTGCTCTTCGCTTAACAGGGCCAGCATCAGAGGCGGTACCAGCAGGCCGATATACCATTGTGCCCACAGCGAGAGCAGCGGTTTTTGCTCGCGCGGCAGCGTTGGCTGATTGCGGTAGATATGATCGGAGTAGGTGGCCAGCAGGGAGCTCAGCGTAACCGGCGAGGACCACTCGGCAAGCGTCAGCGCGCAGGACGGGGCTTCTTCATCCAGACGAAGAAAATCCAGCAGATGCGGACGCAAGGCGGTGATTTTTTCCCGTATTGCATCCGCCAGCGCATGCTTAGCCGGCTGAAACGGGGCCTGCCAGATAACGTCATTGCTGAATGGGATTGAACGGTAAGCCATCAGAGCGCCAGATACAAATCTAAATGATAATGATTTCTGATACTAGTTGCTTGCGTAAAGGATGGCAAGATTTTTGTCCGCGCAGCGCTTCCCTGGCGGCGCGGCGATGGGATTAGCTGGCGAGAATAATATTACGGCCGAGGTTTTTCGCTTCGTAGAGCGCGCTGTCGGCTCGTTTCAGGGCTCCGTCGATATCGGCATCGATCAGCGGCGTCATCCCGATGCTGATCGTGACGTTGGTGGCGACGCTTTCATTAAACATATGGGCGATTTTCAAATCGTAGACCCGCTGGCGGATACGTTCTGCTGCCTGTTGAGCGGTTTCCGCCGTGCTGTTGGTCAGCAGCACCATAAACTCCTCTCCGCCAAAACGGGCCACAATATCGCGTGAGCGAACGGCGTTGCGGATCGCGGCGGAAACCTGAATCAGCGCCTGGTCACCCATCATATGCCCGTAGTGATCGTTGTAGGCTTTGAAGTGATCGATATCCAGCAGCAGCACATGATGGCCATTACTATCCAAAGCCAGCAGGGTATCCAGCCGGTTTTGCAATCCGCGGCGATTGTACAGCCCGGTAAGAGGGTCGAGCATACTCAGGTCATTGAGCGTATTTCGCTCCTTCAACAGCTTATCCATCAGGCCTTGGGTAAAGGTATCGCTGCGTTTCTGAATCAGGTTTTGTATCGTGATGCCCACAATGGGAAGCACAAAGCAGTAGAGCATACGCAGCCACTGCTCGCCTTCAGCAAGGATCAGGCAGGCAGCAAAAGTGGGGAAGGAGTGCAGGGTAAAGGCAATGATATTATTGGAAAAAGCGATCGCGCCAATAAACAGCACGCTTAACAGGGCGATCACCAGAAAGTTAAAATGCGGTGGCGGCATCATTAATGATTTTTCGCAAACGTGCCACGCCCACAGAAGGCCAAATATCAGAGAAATAAAGGAAATATTTATTATGCGATGCGAGAATCTCCAGTGCCATAGCAATAAAACGGTGCTGCCGGCGAAGATCAGGGCGCAGGGCAGGGTAAAGCTCACGATAGCAAAGAGTGGGCTAACCAGGGATAAGAATGCTGAAATCAAATTAAGGACTAAAAAAAGCCGTAAGGAATACTGATATTTTTTTTCGTAATGAGCTCGCCAGGATTGTGCAGTCATATGGGGGATATCATTATTAGTCGTTAAATTTCAAAATGATGGCTGCCAAAAATGAACAATAAAAAGCAATGCGCAATATAAGGTTTTTGCGAAATAATCAAATGTTTTAATATATAAGCGTTTCGCGCTTAATTTATCACCTTCATGAATGTATGTCATTACCGCAAACGTAAAGAATAAAGTTACCGCTATGGTTAACATGACAAATGATAAAAGCTATCATATGATATTGGTTATCATTATCGTTATGAGAGGTGAAAACATGTTGCAGCGGACTTTAGGCAGCGGGTGGGGCGTACTGCTTCCTGGCGCAGTCATTGCTGCTCTTGGGTTTGCTGATTTGTCGCTGGATGCCTGGCGCGGGTTGGTGACCCTGGGGCTGCTGATGTCTGCGGTGATGATCTGGCACCGACAGCTGCGTCATTTCGTTTTACTACCGTCATGCGTGGCATTGGTCAGCGGGATTATGCTGATGACTTTGAATTTAAGGCTGATGGGGTGATTCAGGGAGGAGTTAAGAATATTGGTGCGAGGGGGGGGACTTGAACCCCCACGTCCGTAAGGACACTAACACCTGAAGCTAGCGCGTCTACCAATTCCGCCACCTTCGCACAGTATTCTTAATTTTGATATCGCCTCGTTGGTGCGAGGGGGGGGACTTGAACCCCCACGTCCGTAAGAACACTAACACCTGAAGCTAGCGCGTCTACCAATTCCGCCACCTTCGCACAGTGCGAGCGATATCTGCGTGGTTTATGGTGCGAGGGGGGGGACTTGAACCCCCACGTCCGTAAGGACACTAACACCTGAAGCTAGCGCGTCTACCAATTCCGCCACCTTCGCATACCATCGACACTATGAAAGTATCGTTACCACGGAGGCGCATTCTAGTGGTTTTCAGCTATTCGTCAATAGTTAATTGTCCGGGCTGAATTGATTGTTGCAAAAATGCGCGCCGGGCAGCGGTAAAACGCCGGCGACGCGCGGTTTCGTCGCCGGACGGTAGCGAGGAGCTATTTCTTCGCCTGACGGGTCATCACGGTGCGGTAGACCTTAAAGCGACCGGTCTGAGCGAGGACTTCGTGGAAGCCGAAGACTTCGTCAAGCACGTCCGGATAGGGCAGGAAGGCGTTAGCGACAATGCGCAGCTCGCCGCCGCTGCCGAGGTGACGTACCGCCCCGCGAATCAGAGTTTGCGCCGCTTCCTGGCTGGTCTGCAGGCCGTCATGGAACGGCGGGTTGGAAATGATCATGTCAAACCGGCCGTTAACTTCGGAGAAGACGTTGCTGGCGAACACTTCACCTTCGATGCCGTTGGCGGCGAGGGTTGCGCGGCTGGCTTCTACCGCCGGGGCGCTGACGTCACAGAGGGTTAAGCGCACCTTCGGCGAGTGGCTTGCCAGTACGGTCGCCAGCACGCCCGCGCCGCAGCCGACGTCGAGCACTTTGCCCTTGGTATGCGGCGTCAGCGTTGAGAGCAGCAGCTGGCTACCGACGTCAAGCCCATCGCGGCTGAATACGCCAGGCAGGGTTTTAATCGTCAGATTTTCCAGCGGATATTCGCCCCAGTACTGCTCTGGATCGAAGGTTGGCTGTTTTTCCAGACGGCCGTGATACAGCCCACAGCGGCGGGCGCTGTCGACTTTGTTCAGCGGCGCGTAGTCGGCCAGCATCTGCTCGGCGCTGCGTACGCCGCTGCGGTTTTCACCGACCACGAAAATATCGATACCGGTCGGCAGCAGCGAAAGCAGGTTCATCAGCTGGAACTGGGCTTCCGGCTTGTTCTTTGGCCAGTAGTAAATCAGCGTATCGCAATCGGCGACGTCGCTGGCCTGCGCCACCAGGCCAAAGCTGGCATTATCGCCCATCTGGCGGCTCAGCACCTGCCAGTGGTGAAACTGCTGGGTGTGGACGCGGCTGGATGCGGTCTCCAGGCGTGCGGGCAGGTCATCCTGCAGGTCACCGGCAAACAGAACGCGGGCGGACTCGAAATCATCACTGTGGCGCAGCAAGACTTCACTTGCCGGGGTAAAAGCAGACATGAAACACTCCTTCATTAAGACTGGCGCCGATTATACACGTTATCCTTAGCGCTGCCTCTTTGTTGGCTTCCCCTGCGCGCATCGCCGTATTCTGCCGTCGACGGGGGCGGAGTTTGTTGGCGCAAATACGACGGATTTGCTATATTGCGCGCTTGATTAACAGGAGTGTTTCGCTATGACATCCCGACGAGACTGGCAATTACAGCAGCTGGGCATTACCCAGTGGTCGCTGCGTCGCCCCGGGGCGTTGCAGGGCGAAATCGCTATCTCACTGGCCGGGCATATTCGTCTGGTGATGGTGGCGGAGAATCTGCCGCCGCTCAGCGAACCGCTAATCGGCGATGTTCTACGCGCGCTGGCGCTGACGCCGGATCAGGTGCTGCAGCTGACTCCAGACCGCGTGGCCATGCTGCCGCCGAACAGCCGCTGTAACAGCTGGCGGTTAGGCACAGACGCACCGTTGCTGCTGGCGGGCGCACAGGTAACTTCGCCCGCTTTCGATGAACTCCAGACCAGCGCGCCTGCCCGTATGGCGCTCTGGCAACAAATCTGCGCACATGAACACGATTTCTACCCTCAACGCGGCTGATTTGCCCCGAGCCTGGCAAATAGAAACTCTCGCCCACGCTTTTCCGTGGAGTGAGCAAACCTTCGCCAGCAATCAGGGCGAACGCTACCTGAATCTCCAGCTGGCGGTCGATGGTAAAATGGCGGCCTTTGCCATTACGCAAATTGTGCTGGACGAGGCGACCCTGTTTAACATCGCCGTCGATCCGGCTTTCCAGCGGCGCGGCCTCGGGCGAGAGCTGCTGGAGCGGGTTATTGACGAGGTCGAACAACGCGGCGTCGTCACGCTGTGGCTGGAGGTTCGCGCGTCTAACGCTGCGGCCATTGCGCTGTATGAAAGCTTAGGCTTTAACGAGGCGACCATCCGCCGCAACTACTACCCCACGGCCGACGGTCGTGAGGATGCAATCATTATGGCTCTACCGCTAAGCATGTAAGACAAGGTGATACGATGAAGTGGGACTGGATTTTCTTTGATGCCGATGAAACGCTGTTTACGTTTGACTCCTTCACCGGTTTACAGCGGATGTTCCTCGACTATAGCGTGACGTTTACCGCTGAAGATTTTCAGGACTATCAGGCCGTGAATAAACCGCTGTGGGTGGATTATCAAAACGGCGCTATCACCTCGCTTCAGCTGCAGCACCAGCGTTTTGATAGCTGGGCCAGCCGCCTGAGCGTGCCGCCGGGCGAGCTTAACGATGCGTTCATGAACGCGATGGCCGAGATTTGTTCGCCGCTTCCTGGTGCGGTATCGCTGCTGAATGCGCTGCAGGGCAAGGTGAAGATGGGGATTATTACCAACGGCTTCACTTCGCTGCAGCAGATCCGTCTGGAACGAACCGGTTTGCGCGATCACTTTGATTTATTGATTATTTCTGAAGAAGTGGGCGTCGCAAAACCGGATGCGCGGATCTTTGATTACGCGCTGGCGCAGGCGGGCGTTGCGGATCGTTCCCGCGTGCTGATGGTGGGGGACACCGCGGAGTCTGATATCCGCGGCGGCGTCAACGCCGGCCTTGCGACCTGCTGGCTCAACGCCCATCAGCGCGAGCTGCCTGCGGATCTCCGGCCGGACTGGACGGTAACCTCGTTAAGCGAACTGGAGCAGCTCCTGTGTAAACACTGATTGCCTCCCCCCCGTTGATGGGTAAAATAGCCGCAATTTTTCGTATTTAACATGCGTGGCCGGTTGCCGCGTTTACTAAGAAGATTCAATTATGACGTTGTCTCCTTATCTGCAAGAGGTGGCGAAGCGCCGCACTTTTGCCATTATTTCTCACCCGGATGCCGGTAAAACTACCATCACCGAAAAGGTGCTGCTGTTCGGACAGGCGATTCAAACCGCCGGTACCGTTAAAGGCCGCGGCTCCAACCAGCACGCCAAATCGGACTGGATGGAGATGGAAAAGCAGCGTGGTATCTCTATTACCACGTCGGTGATGCAGTTCCCGTATCACGGTAGCCTGGTTAACCTGCTGGATACCCCGGGCCACGAAGACTTCTCTGAAGATACCTATCGTACGCTGACGGCGGTGGACTGCTGCCTGATGGTTATCGATGCGGCCAAAGGCGTCGAAGATCGTACCCGTAAGCTGATGGAAGTTACCCGTCTGCGCGACACGCCAATCCTGACGTTTATGAACAAGCTCGACCGCGATATTCGCGATCCGATGGAGCTGCTGGACGAAGTTGAAAACGAGCTGCGCATCGCCTGCGCGCCGATCACCTGGCCGATTGGCTGCGGGAAGCTGTTTAAGGGCGTGTATCATCTCTATAAAGATGAGACGTATCTCTATCAGACCGGTAAGGGCCACACCATTCAGGAAGTCCGCATTATTAAGGGCCTGAATAACCCGGATCTCGACAGCGCGGTCGGTGAAGACCTCGCGCAGCAGCTGCGCGATGAGCTGGAGCTGGTGCAGGGCGCTTCTAACGAATTCGATAAAGATCTGTTCCTGGCAGGGGAAATTACCCCGGTCTTCTTCGGAACGGCTTTAGGTAACTTCGGCGTCGATCATATGCTGGATGGTCTGGTGGAGTGGGCGCCAGCGCCGATGCCGCGTAAGACCGATACGCGCGAAGTTCGCGCGGAAGAAGAGAAGTTCACCGGCTTTGTGTTTAAAATTCAGGCCAACATGGACCCGAAACACCGCGACCGCGTCGCCTTTATGCGCGTGGTTTCCGGGCAGTACGAAAAGGGCATGAAGCTGCGTCAGGTGCGGATTGGCAAAGACGTGGTGATTTCCGACGCGCTAACCTTTATGGCGGGCGACCGTTCACACGTTGAAGAAGCCTATCCCGGCGATATTATCGGCTTACACAACCACGGTACTATTCAGATTGGCGATACCTTTACCCAGGGCGAGATGATGAAGTTCACCGGCATTCCGAACTTTGCGCCGGAGCTGTTCCGTCGTATCCGCCTGAAGGATCCGCTGAAGCAGAAACAGCTGCTTAAAGGGCTGGTTCAGCTCTCTGAAGAGGGCGCGGTACAGGTCTTCCGTCCGATCGCCAATAACGATCTGATCGTTGGGGCCGTTGGGGTGCTGCAGTTTGACGTGGTGGTTGCGCGCCTGAAGAGCGAATATAACGTGGAAGCGATTTACGAATCGGTAAACGTGGCGACCGCCCGCTGGGTCGAGTCGACCGACGTGAAGAAATTCGAAGAGTTTAAGCGTAAAAACGAAATTCAGCTGGCCCTCGACGGTGGTGATAATTTGACCTATATCGCCCCCACGATGGTAAATCTCAACCTGACTCAGGAGCGTTATCCTGAGGTCATGTTCCGTAAAACACGCGAGCACTAATTCCTTCTGGAGCGCGGCTTTAGCCGCGCTCTACTCAATTTTTCCGCCGTTCCCGCCGCTAAAGAAAGTTCTTAAATTTTTCTGTTGTCCCGTTTTTTTATACATATTCCCCGCCCTCCTTGCGACCTTCTACTATATTTAATAAGCAATTTTCAAAACGCTGGCTTAATAAACTACTTATTTTGCTTTACCGATATAGAAATAACGAGGAGATCACCATGACAAGACTAAAGAATACCAGCACGCTGCTGGCGCTCTTCTTAGGCTCGGCCATGATCAGCGCCTCGGCATATGCGGATAACTCAACGACGGACAGCGCAAAGTCCGTTGCTAACAGCGCCGGGCAGGCTGTCGATAGCTCGATGAATAAAGTCGGCGACTTTATGGACGACAGCACGATTACTGCCAGAGTTAAGGCGGCGCTAATCGATGATAAAAGTATCCGCAGTACGGATATCTCGGTGAAAACCGAGAATAAAGCGGTCACCCTGAGCGGCTCGGTGGAGAGCTCCGGGCAGAAAGAGCAGGCGGTCAGGATAGCCAAAGAGATTAAGGGCGTCTCGGCGGTTAACGATGAGCTGAGCGTGGCCAATCAGCAGCCCGCAAGCCTGAAGGGCTACGCTGGCGATACGGCAATTACCAGCGAAATTAAAGCCAAGCTGCTGGCCGATGATATTGTCCCTTCGCGGAAGGTGACGGTTGAAACCAGCTCCGGCACCGTGCGTCTGTCCGGGACGGTTGGGTCTCGTCAGCAGGCGGATCGCGCCGCCGGGATCGCTAAAGCCGTGACTGGCGTAAAAACCGTAAAAAACGACCTCAAAGTTCAATAACACCGTTCACTAAACACATTTTTTCGGCTACTGCCGTTGAATCAGAGCACGACAGGGTTGGTGCCTGCGCGACCTGAGCGCGTAGAAAAGCGACCGTTATCCACTATGGTAAGGAGAGCATTATGTTTCGATGGGGCATTATTTTTCTGGTCATCGCCTTAATTGCCGCCGCTTTAGGATTCGGTAGCCTGGCGGGTACGGCAGCCTGGGCGGCGAAAATTGTCTTTGTCGTCGGTATTATTCTGTTCCTGGTCAGTCTGTTTACCGGGCGTCGACGCCCATAGATGCAAAGGCCAGAACGGCTTTAAGCGCATTGATGAAATAGTGTTTTACATAAAGCCAGTCTATATGACTGGCTTTTGCTGTATCAGGGGTATAAAACTTGCGTTACTTTGTTGTTATAGAATAAGCAAACAGGAAAGCAGAGTGGGGCATCGAATTCCCGTAACGCTTGGCAATATTGCGCCGTTATCGGTTAAACCTTTTCAGCCGGGCAAGCTTGGTCTGGTGTGCGAGGGGGGTGGACAAAGGGGGATCTTTACCGCCGGGGTGCTGGATGAGTTTATGCGCGCCGGATTCAACCCTTTTGACATTATGCTCGGTACCTCCGCCGGGGCGCAAAATCTGTCAGCCTATATGTGCAACCAGCAGGGCTACGCGCGTAAGGTCATCACGCGTTATACCACCTCCCGCGAGTTTTTTGACCCGATGCGTTTCGTGCGCGGCGGGAATCTTATCGATCTCGACTGGCTGGTGGGAACCACGGCGCAAAAAATGCCTCTGGCGATGAGCTATGCCGAAGAGCGATTTTCACAGGGCAAAGAGCTGTGGATGTGCGCCTGCCGCGGCGATGACTATACGCCAAACTACTTTTCCCCGACGCAGTCCACGTGGCTCGATCAGATCCGCGCCTCCAGCGCGATCCCCGGTTTTTATCGCAGCGGCGTGATGCTTGACGGCATCAGCTATCTCGACGGCGGCGTCAGCGATGCGATTCCGGTGCAGGAGGCGGCAAAACGCGGCGCGCAGACGATTGTGGTGATCCGCACGGTCCCGTCGCAGATGTACTATACCCCGCAGTGGTTCAAACGTATGGAGCGCTGGCTCGGTGAAAGCAGCCTGCAGCCGTTTGTGAATCTGGTCCAGCACCATGAGGCCACCTACCGCGCGACCCAGCAGTTTATTGAGAAGCCGCCGGGTAAGCTGCGGATCCTCGAAATTTTCCCGCAGAAGCCGTTAAAAAGTATGGCCCTGGGGAGCCGGCTGCCGGCGCTGCTGGAGGACTATAAAACCGGGCGCCAGTGCGGCCGCTATTTTCTGGCAACGGTGGGCAGGCTGCTGGCCGATCGTCCGCCGCTGCTGCGCCATATGCCGCGTCTCGCGGTGCCTGCGCCGGTGGTGGTGCCGCCGGCTTCCGTTGCCAACGATGCGCATCAGGCAACCCTGATCGACGCCGCCCAGGCCAACGATGCCAGCTTCGATAATGAGGACCTGGCGTGATGCTGCAATTTATTGATACCCACTGTCATTTCGATTTTCCACCGTTTGCGCATGATGAAGTGGAGAGCATTGCCCGGGCCGCGCGTGAAGGCGTGACGCAGATTATTGTCCCCGCCACCGAGGCGGATAATTTTCCCCGCGTGCTGGCCCTGGCCTCGCAGCATGATGCGCTGTATGCCGCGCTGGGCTTGCATCCGATAGTTATTGAGCGTCATGACGAGAGCAGCCTTCAGCGGCTTGAAGCCTGCCTGCAGCAGCGCAACGCGAAGGTGGTGGCAATTGGTGAAATTGGCCTCGATCTCTATCGCGAGGACCCGCAGTTCGATCGCCAGCAGGCGCTGCTTGAGGCGCAGCTGCGGCTGGCAAAACGTTATGATTTGCCGGTGATCCTCCATTCGCGACGCACGCACGATAAGCTGGCGATGCTGCTGAAAAAGCATGCTCTGGCGCGTACCGGCGTGGTGCATGGTTTTGCCGGCAGCCTGCAGCAGGCGGAGCGTTTCGTGCAGTCAGGATACAAAATTGGCGTTGGCGGAACCATCACCTATCCCCGCGCCAGCAAAACGCGCGAGGTCATGTCGCGTCTGCCGCTATCGGCGCTGCTGCTGGAAACGGATGCCCCGGATATGCCGCTAAACGGTTTTCAGGGACAGCCAAATCGCCCGGAGCAGGCGGCTCGGGTTTTTGCCACGCTGTGCGAGCTGCGCCAGGAGCCGGCTGATGTTATCGCGCACGCTCTTCTGAGCAACACCAAAGCGTTGTTCGGCACGCTGTAAATCCTCGCTAAACAGCCTAAACCTGTCCTCTCCGCCGCCGCCGTGGCAAAACGTACTCTACCGCCCTTTTTTGTGAAAATTCCATCATTCCCTAACGTTAAATAAAGTATGTATTTTTCAATGGATAACTATAAATTCACCTTTCTTGAGCACAATATGTGCGCGCTGCGGTCGAGTTATGCAGCGCTGATATGTTATAATAATAACATTATCGCACGATGAGGAATTCTGATTATGCTTAAAGAAAACTTGTCGCTGAGATGGTGAGTACTGGCATCTTTATGTGATTTACATCTCATTATGGTTGTGCAAGTTAGTAATTAGTTTTCATTAACTGTGATGGATGTCGAAGTGTAGCGGCGAGGTGATGTTACAATAGTAACAGACTCGCAAGGTGACAAACTATTCAACCGGCAATAAGCCGTCGGAGTATGAAATGACTGATTTATCTGCAAGCAGCCTGCGCGCATTGAAACTGATGGACCTGACCACCCTGAATGACGACGACACCAATGAGAAGGTGATTGCGCTGTGTCATCAGGCAAAAACGCCGGTAGGTAACACGGCCGCTATCTGCATCTACCCTCGCTTTATTCCGATTGCTCGTAAAACCTTGAATGAGCAAGGCACTCCGGATATCCATATCGCCACGGTGACCAACTTCCCGCACGGTAATGACGATATCGATATCGCCCTGGCGGAAACCCGCGCCGCGATCGCCTACGGCGCCGATGAAGTTGACGTGGTATTCCCGTACCGGGCGCTGATTGCCGGCAATGAGCAGGTTGGATTCGACCTGGTTAAAGCCTGCAAAGAGGCCTGTGCGGCGGCTAACGTTCTGCTCAAAGTGATCATCGAAACCGGTGAGCTGAAAGAAGAAGCGCTGATCCGCAAAGCCTCCGAAATTTCCATCAAAGCGGGCGCGGATTTCATCAAAACCTCGACGGGGAAAGTGCCGGTAAACGCCACGCCTGAAAGCGCGCGCATCATGCTGGAAGTTATCCGCGATATGGGCGTACAGGAAACCGTAGGCTTTAAGCCAGCGGGCGGCGTACGCAGCGCGGAAGACGCACAGCAGTTCCTGGCGATTGCCGATGAGCTGTTCGGCGCACAGTGGGCTGACTCGCGTCACTACCGTTTTGGCGCGTCAAGCCTGCTGGCTAGCCTGCTGAAAGCGCTGGGTCACGGCGACGGTAAGAGCGCCAGCAGCTACTAAGACGTAACGGTGACATAACCGTATCCCGGACGAGGCGCGGCAGCGCCGACGCCGGGAGATCCCCGGCGCCGCGAGGTGCGGCCGGGCTTCAGGATTTTAGCACGGGCGCAGATAACGCCGCCCGTCGTGTTTGACCTTATTCCTCAGGGGGTTACCTTGTTTCTCGCACAAGAAATTATTCGTAAAAAACGTGATGGTCACGCGCTGAGCGATGATGAAATTCGCTTTTTCATCAACGGTATTCGCGATAATACCGTTTCCGAAGGGCAGATAGCCGCGCTGGCGATGACCATTTTTTTCCACGATATGACTATGCCAGAACGCGTTTCGCTGACGATGGCGATGCGGGATTCAGGAACCGTACTGAACTGGAAAAGCCTCAATCTTAACGGGCCGATCGTGGATAAGCACTCCACCGGCGGCGTGGGCGACGTCACGTCGCTGATGCTTGGCCCGATGGTCGCCGCATGCGGCGGCTATGTGCCGATGATCTCCGGTCGTGGACTGGGGCATACCGGCGGAACGCTCGACAAGCTGGAAGCGATCCCAGGCTTCGATATTTTCCCGGATGACGGCCGTTTCCGCGACATCATTAAGGATGTCGGCGTGGCTATCATCGGACAGACCAGCTCGCTGGCGCCTGCCGACAAGCGCTTCTACGCCACCCGCGATATTACCGCGACGGTGGACTCGATTCCGCTGATCACCGCCTCTATTCTGGCGAAAAAGCTGGCTGAAGGCCTGGATGCGCTGGTGATGGACGTGAAAGTCGGCAGCGGCGCCTTTATGCCGACCTACGAACTCTCTGCGGCGCTGGCCGAAGCGATCGTTGGCGTCTCCAACGGCGCGGGCGTGCGCACCACCGCGCTGCTGACCGATATGAATCAGGTGCTGGCTTCCAGCGCCGGTAACGCCGTGGAGGTTCGCGAAGCGGTGCAGTTCCTGACCGGCGAATACCGCAATCCGCGTCTGTTTGACGTGACGATGGCGCTGTGCGTCGAAATGCTGATTTCCGGCAAGCTGGCCCAGGACGACGCCGACGCGCGGGCGAAGCTGCAGGCGGTGCTGGATAACGGTAAAGCGGCCGAGGTCTTTGGCCGAATGGTAGCGGCGCAGAAAGGCCCGAACGATTTCGTTGAAAACTATGATAAATATCTGCCGACCGCGATGTTGAGCAAAGCGGTCTACGCTGATGGCGAAGGCTTTGTCGCTGAAATGGACACCCGGGCGCTGGGTATGGCGGTGGTGTCGATGGGCGGCGGCCGTCGCCAGGCATCCGACCCGATTGACTATAGCGTCGGCTTTACCGATATGGCTCGCCTGGGCGATAGCGTTGACGGGCAGCGGCCGCTGGCGGTGATTCATGCGAAAGATGAATCCAGCTGGCAGGACGCCGCCAAAGCCGTGAAAGCGGCAATTAAACTGGACGATACCGCACCGAAAGAAACGCCGACGGTCTATCGTCGCATTACTGAATAGCTGTATACTGATCTGATCGCTTTTTTGCAGCGCAAAAGGTACGGAGAATAATATGAAACGTGCATTTATTATGGTGCTGGACTCCTTCGGCATCGGTGCGACTGAAGATGCTGCTCGCTTTGGCGACGTTGGCGCAGACACCCTCGGACATATTGCGCAAGCGTGCGCAAACGGGGAAGCCGACACCGGCCGCAAAGGCCCGCTGAATTTGCCAAACCTGACCCGTCTCGGTCTGGTAAAAGCGCATGAAGGTTCTACGGGTTCCATCGCGGCAGGAATGGATGGAAATGCGGAAGTTGTCGGCGCCTATGCGTGGGCGCACGAACTCTCTTCCGGTAAAGATACGCCGTCAGGCCACTGGGAAATCGCCGGCGTGCCGGTGCTGTTCGACTGGGGCTACTTCCCGGAACACGAGAACAGCTTCCCGCAGGAGCTGCTGGACAAGCTGGTTAAACGCGCAAACCTGCCGGGCTACCTCGGCAACTGCCACTCTTCCGGTACCGTCATTCTGGATCAGCTCGGCGAAGAGCATATGAAAACCGGCAAGCCGATTTTCTATACCTCCGCTGACTCGGTGTTCCAGATTGCCTGTCATGAAGAAACCTATGGTCTCGATAAGCTGTATGAGCTGTGCGAAATCGCGCGCGAAGAGCTGACTGAAGGCGGTTACAACATCGGCCGCGTGATTGCGCGTCCGTTTATCGGCGACAAGGCGGGTAGCTTCCAGCGCACCGGTAACCGTCATGACCTCGCCGTTGAGCCGCCTGCCGCCACCGTGTTGCAGAAGCTGGTGGATGAGAAAGACGGCCACGTGGTGTCGGTGGGTAAAATCGCCGACATCTATGCGAACTGCGGGATCACTAAAAAAGTGAAGGCGACCGGCCTGGACGCGCTGTTTGACGCGACCATCAAAGAGATGAAAGAAGCGGGCGACAAGACAATCGTCTTCACCAACTTCGTCGATTTCGACTCTTCATGGGGCCACCGTCGCGATATCGCCGGCTACGCCGCGGGTCTGGAGCTGTTCGACCGCCGTCTGCCTGAACTGATGGCGCTGGTCGGGGAAGATGACATTCTGATCCTGACCGCCGACCACGGCTGTGACCCAAGCTGGCAGGGCACCGACCATACCCGGGAACATATTCCGGTACTGGTTTACGGTCCGAAGGTTAAACCAGGTTCGCTTGGCTACCGCGAAACCTTCGCGGATATCGGCCAAACGCTGGCGAGCTACTTCGGTACTTCCGCGATGGACTACGGCAAAGCTATGTTCTGATGGATTTGGGCGGGAACTTCCCGCCCTTCATGCATTTAAATATAAAAGGATAAAACGATGGCAACTCCACATATTAACGCCGAGATGGGTGATTTCGCTGATGTTGTTCTGATGCCGGGCGACCCGCTGCGCGCGAAGCACATTGCGGAAACCTTCCTTGAAGATGTGCGTGAAGTTAACAACGTGCGCGGCATGCTGGGCTTCACCGGGACCTACAAAGGCCGCAAAATCTCCGTTATGGGCCACGGAATGGGTATCCCATCCTGCTCCATCTATACCAAAGAGCTGATCACCGATTTCGGCGTGAAGAAAATCATTCGCGTCGGTTCCTGCGGCGCGGTACGCGCTGACGTGAAGCTGCGTGACGTGGTTATCGGTATGGGCGCCTGCACCGATTCCAAAGTGAACCGTCTGCGTTTTAAAGACCATGACTTTGCCGCTATTGCTGACTTCGGCATGGTGCGCAACGCCGTTGATGCCGCGAAAGCGCTGGGCGTTGACGCGCGCGTCGGTAACATCTTCTCCGCCGATCTGTTCTATACGCCGGACCCGTCCATGTTTGACGTGATGGAAAAATACGGCATTCTGGGCGTGGAAATGGAAGCGGCCGGTATCTACGGCGTGGCGGCGGAGTTCGGTGCAAAAGCGCTGACCATCTGTACCGTGTCCGATCATATCCGTACGCACGAGCAGACCACCGCTGCCGAGCGTCAGACCACCTTCAACGATATGATCAAAATCGCGCTGGAATCCGTCCTGCTGGGCGATCAAGAGTAAGATGAGCGGCTCTCCCCCGATGCGGGGAGGGCCTCAGTTTCCGGCTAAGGCACGAACGCCGCGGCCGGATGCCAACCTCCGGCCATTAGCGCACCGCACCCGCTATCCATGCGGACAGCTCACCTAGCTCCTGTTCCTGCTCGGGGAAATCGACCCCTAACGCCTCGCACGCCTGCTGCAGCGCCTCGGCGCGATACGCACAGCCCTGCAGCCGCGCGGCCAGCGCTTCCAGCGGCGCCGGGTTCAGGCTGTCGGTAAACACCTGCGTGCGGGTGATATGCCCCTTCTCGACGTCAAAATGCAGCTCGACGCCTCCCCAGCGAAAGCGCTCATCCAGCAGGTGAGAGAAGGCCGGCGCCTGGCCAAAATTCCACTCCCAGCTGCTCTGGCGAGCGAAGGTTTCGGCAAAGTTCGGCAGATCGGGGGTTTTATCCGGCGAAATGACTTCGGCTTCCACGCGCTCGCCGTAATGTTTGAAAAAAGCCTCTTCAATGGCGGCGCAAACCTGACGGTGCGTAATGCCAGGCAGCAGCTCCACCAGATTGGCAACCCGGCCGCGTACCGAGGTTATCCCCTTGGCCTGCAGCTTTTTTTGGTCCGGATTGAGGTAGTTGGCGAGACGGCTTAAATCGGCGTTCAGCAGCAGCGTGCCGTGATGAAAGCCGCGATCCATCGTTTCACGGTAGGCGGAGCCGGAGACCTTGCGATCGCCTTCGGCGGTTTTCACCACCAGATCGTTGCGCCCGGAGGCTTCCGCCGCGACGCCCAGCGCGTTGAGCGCCTCGAGGACGATACGCGTGGAGACGGTTTTATCGTACTCGGGCTTGCCCGCCATAAAGGTAAAGCAGGTGTTGCCCAGATCGTGAAAAACGGCGCCGCCGCCGCTGCTGCGGCGGGCCAGACGCACGTTGTCCTCCTCCATCCGGCGGGTGTTGCACTCTTTCCACGGGTTTTGCGCCCGGCCAATCACCACCGTATCGGCGTTGCGCCACAGGAACAGCACTCTCTGGGTTGCCGGCATCTGGCGGAAAATAGACTCCTCAACCGCGAGGTTGAACCACGGATCGTAGGAGTCGGAGAGCAGCAGGCGTAGCGTCGGCATCAGGGGGTTCCTTTTTTATCTTCTTCTTCATCTTCCACCGGCTTATTGGCGGTAAGCAGGAATGGCGACTGCTGCCAGCGGGTGCGTTTACCCTGCAGCAGGGTGCGGGTCAGCACGACGCCAATAGCCAGCGACAGCAGCAGCATCAGGCGGAGAATATTGGTGGTATTATCCACCTGTTTTGCCTCGGTCGCTAACGTATGGGTATCCAGCGTCAGGCGCAGGTAGCCGAGCGGACCGTTTTTCCCCTGGATAGGTTCGACGATTTGCTGATTAAAGTAGCCGCCGGCCTTTTTACCGTCGAGGGCGAGCCTGTCGCGGACGTTGACGCCTTCACCAGAGCGCGCCACCAGGTCGCCCTGGTCGTCATAGACGCCGGCATCCAGGATGCGGCTGCGTTGCGTAAGCTGCTCCAGCAGCTGACTGATGCGCTTCTCATCGGGCGTTTCGCTGCGCATCATCGGCGCAAGATTTAGCGAAACCTGCTGGGCAAGCGTGCGTGCCAGTTCTTCCAGCTGCGGGTTACGCTGTTTTTGGCTGTTCTGGCTGAACCACGAGGCTCCCTGCATCAGAGCGACGAGAAGCGCCAGACAGATCAGAACGATGACGGCGCGATGCAGTCGGAATTTCAGTTTTGCGCGTACCATATTCCACCTTTAATATTTGCAGCTTAATGTTGCCAGAAGCGCTGGTTACAAGGTAGCCTCATGCGTTATTTTCCTCGCCTGAATGAAGAAATCTGGAGCCGTAATGCCGAACAGTTTGACCTGGTGCGATCTGCCCGAAGATGTTTCCCTGTGGCCTGGATTACCGCTTTCGCTGAGCGGTGATGAGGTCATGCCGCTGGATTATCATGCCGGACGCAGCGGCTGGCTGCTCTACGGCCGGGGCCTTGATAAGCGCCGTTTAACGGACTGGCAGCGTGAGCTGGGCGCGGCGCTGGTTATCGTCGCCTCCTGGGTCGTTGAAGACTATCAGGTTATTCGTCTGGCCGGCTCTCTGACCCTGCGCGCGACCCGACTGGCGCACGAAGCCGGGCTGGACGTCGCGCCGCTGGGTAAGATCCCGCACCTGCGCTCGCCGGGGCTGCTGGTGATGGATATGGACTCCACCGCCATTCAGATTGAGTGTATCGATGAAATTGCGAAGCTCGCGGGAACCGGCGAGCTGGTATCGGAAGTGACCGAACGCGCGATGCGCGGTGAGCTGGACTTTACCGCCAGCCTGCGCCAGCGGGTGGCGACGCTGAAAGATGCCGATGCCAATATTTTGCTGCAGGTGCGTGAAGCGCTGCCGCTGATGCCGGGGCTGACTCAGCTGGTGCTGAAGCTGGAAGCGCTGGGCTGGAAGGTGGCTATCGCCTCCGGCGGCTTCACGTTCTTTGCGGAATACCTGCGCGACAAGCTGCATCTTGACGCCGTGTTCGCTAATGAGCTGGAAATCATGGACGGCAGGCTAACCGGCAACGTGATTGGTGATATCGTTGATGCTAAATACAAAGCCGCGACGCTGCGCAAGCTGGCGGAAAAATATGAAATTCCGCCGGCGCAAACCGTGGCGATCGGCGACGGCGCCAACGATCTGCCGATGATCAAGGCCGCGGGCCTCGGTATCGCCTATCATGCGAAACCGAAAGTGAACGAGCTGGCGGAAGTAACGATCCGCCACGCTGACCTGATGGGGGTATTCTGTATTCTCTCGGGCAGCATGAACCAAAAGTAAGAGGTTAACGTGGCGAAAGCTCCAAAACGCGCATTTGTCTGTAATGAATGTGGTGCGGATTACCCCCGCTGGCAGGGGCAGTGCAGCGCCTGTCATGCCTGGAATACCATCACCGAGGTGCGTATTGCCGCTTCGCCGCAGGTGGCGAGAAACGAGCGCCTGACGGGCTATGCCGGTAATGCCGGCGTGTCGAAGGTGCAAAAACTGTCGGAGATCAGCCTTGAGGCGCTGCCGCGCTTTTCCACCGGCTTTAAAGAGTTTGACCGCGTGCTTGGCGGCGGCGTGGTGCCGGGGAGCGCGATTCTGATTGGCGGCAGCCCGGGTGCGGGGAAATCGACGCTGCTGCTCCAGACGCTGTGCCGGCTGGCGGAAGGAATGAAAACGCTGTACGTCACCGGGGAAGAGTCTCTGCAGCAGGTGGCGATGCGCGCGCATCGTCTGGGGCTGCCAACGGCCAATCTCAACATGCTCTCCGAAACCAGCATTGAGCAAATTTGCCAGATCGCCGACGAAGAAAAGCCGCAGCTGATGGTTATCGACTCCATCCAGGTGATGCATATGGCCGACGTGCAGTCCTCGCCGGGCAGCGTGGCCCAGGTGCGTGAGACCGCCGCTTACCTGACGCGGTTTGCGAAAACCCGCGACGTGGCGATTATTATGGTGGGTCACGTCACCAAAGACGGCTCGCTGGCCGGGCCGAAGGTGCTCGAACACTGTATTGACTGCTCGGTACTGCTGGATGGCGACGCCGATTCCCGCTTTCGCACCCTGCGCAGCCATAAAAACCGCTTCGGTGCGGTGAATGAGCTGGGGGTCTTCGCGATGACCGAGCAGGGGCTGCGCGAAATCAGCAACCCTTCGGCTATTTTCCTCAGCCGCGGCGATGAGGTCACTTCCGGTAGTTCGGTGATGGTGGTCTGGGAAGGCACCCGTCCGCTGCTGGTGGAGATTCAGGCGCTGGTCGATCACTCGATGATGTCCAACCCGCGCCGGGTGGCCGTGGGGCTGGAGCAGAACCGGCTGGCGATACTGCTGGCGGTGCTGCACCGTCACGGCGGCCTGCAGATGTCCGACCAGGACGTCTTCGTCAACGTCGTTGGCGGGGTGAAGGTGGCGGAAACCAGCGCGGACCTCGCGCTGCTGCTGGCGATGGTGTCGAGCCTGCGGGATCGTCCGCTGCCGCACGATCTGGTGGTGTTTGGCGAAGTGGGCCTGTCCGGCGAGATCCGCCCGGTGCCCAGCGGCCAGGAGCGCATCTCCGAGGCGGCCAAGCACGGGTTCCGCCGCGCCATCGTCCCGGCCGCCAACGTGCCGAAAAAAGTACCGGAAGGGATGCAAATCTTTGGCGTGAAAAAGCTTGCGGATGCGCTAAGCGTTTTTGACGACTTATAATTAAATATCCGTCGTCTTTCCGGCGGCAGGTGTGTTGGCGGCGTTCGCTTGCCGCCTTCCTGCCACCAGAAACCCACAGGATATTTTTTCAGTATTGCTAAAGCAGGAGGCTCTTGTGTCATCGTTCGACTATCTCAAAACCGCGATTAAGCAAAAAGGCTGCACGCTGCAGCAGGTGGCTGAAGCCAGCGGGATGACCAAAGGCTATCTGAGCCAGTTGCTGAATGCGAAAATTAAAAGCCCAAGCGCGCAGAAGCTGGAAGCTCTGCACCGCTTTCTCGGCCTTGAGTTCCCGCGTCGGCAGAAAAGCGTCGGCGTGGTGTTTGGTAAGTTTTACCCGCTGCATACCGGCCATATCTATTTGATCCAGCGCGCCTGCAGTCAGGTCGACGAGCTGCATATCATCATGGGCTATGACGATACCCGCGACCGCCAGCTGTTTGAAGAGAGCGCCATGTCGCAGCAGCCGACGGTGCCCGACCGTCTGCGCTGGCTGCTGCAAACGTTCAAGTATCAGAAAAACATCCGCATTCACGCCTTTAATGAAGAGGGGATGGAGCCTTATCCGCACGGCTGGGACGTCTGGAGCCGAGGGATCCGCGCCTTTATGGACGAGAAGGGCATTCAGCCAAACTGGATCTATTCCTCAGAAGAGTCCGACGCGCCGCAGTATCTGGAGCAGCTGGGGATCGAAACGGTACTGATCGATCCTAAGCGAACCTTTATGAACATCAGCGGCGGGCAGATTCGCGAAAACCCGTTCCGCTACTGGGAATATATCCCCACCGAAGTGAAGCCGTTCTTCGTGCGCACGGTGGCGATCCTCGGCGGCGAATCGAGCGGTAAATCGACGCTGGTCAATAAGCTGGCCAATATCTTCAATACCACCAGCGCCTGGGAGTACGGTCGGGACTACGTCTTCTCGCATCTGGGCGGCGACGAGATGGCGTTGCAGTATTCTGACTATGATAAAATTGCGCTCGGACACGCTCAGTACATTGATTTCGCTGTGAAATATGCCAATAAAGTGGCGTTCATCGATACCGATTTCGTCAGTACCCAGGCATTTTGTCTGAAGTATGAAGGCCGCGAGCATCCCTTCGTCCAGGCGCTGATCGACGAGTACCGTTTCGACCTGGTTATCCTGCTGGAGAACAATACGCCGTGGGTGGCCGACGGTTTACGCAGTCTGGGAAGCTCGGTGGATCGTACGGAGTTCCAGACGCTGCTGGTGTCGTTGCTTAAAGAGAACGAAATAAACTTCGTGCACGTGAAAGAGGCGGACTACGATACGCGCTTTCTGCGCTGCGTCGAGCTGGTGAAACAGCTGATGGGCGAGCCGGGCTAACGACCGCGATGGCGTGGGATAGAAAAACGGGTGGCCTGGCCACCCGTTTTTTATTACCTGTTCTTATTACTTGGCGATACGTTTGTACTTGATGCGCTTCGGTTCCAGCGCATCGGCGCCGAGGGTGCGCTTCTTGTACTCTTCGTATTCGGTAAAGTTACCTTCGAAGAACTCCACCTTACCTTCATCCTGGTAGTCCAGAATGTGGGTCGCTACGCGGTCAAGGAACCAGCGGTCGTGCGAGATAACCATCGCGCAGCCCGGGAACTCCAGCAGGGCGTTTTCTAACGCGCGCAGGGTTTCGATATCCAGGTCGTTGGTTGGTTCATCGAGCAGCAGAACGTTACCGCCAACCTGCAGCAGTTTCGCCAGGTGCAGACGACCGCGCTCACCGCCGGACAGCTCGCCGACGCGTTTGCCCTGATCGACACCTTTGAAGTTAAAGCGGCCAACGTAGGCGCGGCTTGGCATCTCGGTGTTGCCGATCTTCATGATATCCAGCCCGCCGGAAACCTCTTCCCAAACGGTTTTGCTGTTATCCATAGCGTCACGGAACTGATCGACGGAGGCCAGCTTAACGGTATCACCCAGGGTGATAGAACCGGCATCAGGCTGTTCCTGACCCGACATCATGCGGAACAGGGTGGATTTACCCGCGCCGTTTGGCCCGATGATCCCGACGATGGCTCCTTTCGGTACCGAGAAGTTCAGGTCGTCAATCAGCAGGCGATCGCCGTAGGATTTACGCAGGTTGGTGACTTCAACGACTTTATCCCCCAGACGTGCTCCAGGCGGAATAAACAGTTCGTTAGTTTCGTTACGTTTCTGGTATTCAACGCTGTTAAGCTCTTCGAAGCGCGCCAGACGGGCTTTGCCCTTAGACTGACGGCCTTTCGCGCCCTGGCGGACCCACTCCAGCTCTTTCTCAATGGACTTGCGGCGCGCCGCTTCCTGAGAGGCTTCCTGGGCCAGGCGCTGATCTTTCTGCTCCAGCCAGGAGGAGTAGTTGCCTTCCCACGGAATGCCTTCACCGCGGTCGAGCTCGAGGATCCAGCCGGCAACGTTATCAAGGAAGTAACGGTCGTGGGTAATGGCCACAACGGTTCCTTCGAAGTCGTGCAGGAAGCGTTCCAGCCAGGCCACGGATTCGGCATCCAGGTGGTTGGTCGGTTCGTCGAGCAGCAGCATGTCCGGCTTTTCCAGCAGCAGGCGGCACAGAGCCACGCGGCGGCGTTCACCACCGGACAGGTTAGCGATTTTGGCATCCCAGTCCGGCAGGCGCAGGGCGTCGGCCGCACGCTCGAGCTGCACGTTCAGGTTATGGCCGTCGTGCGCCTGGATAATCTCCTCAAACTTGCCCTGCTGGGCGGCGAGTTTATCGAAGTCGGCATCCGGCTCAGCGTACTTAGCGTACACCTCATCGAGGCCTTTCAGCGCGTTAACCACTTCGGCAACCGCCTCTTCCACGGACTCGCGAACGGTCTGCTCCGGGTTAAGCTTCGGCTCCTGCGGCAGGTAGCCAATCTTAAGGCCCGGCTGCGGGCGGGCTTCGCCTTCGATATCGGTATCGATACCGGCCATAATGCGCAGCAGGGTGGACTTACCGGCGCCGTTCAGGCCGAGAACGCCGATCTTCGCCCCAGGGAAGAAGCTCAGGGAGATATTTTTCAAAATATGACGTTTCGGCGGAACCACTTTGCCGACACGATGCATGGTATAAACGAATTGAGCCACGTTGGACTTCGCCTCTTTTATATACTCTTCACCCTTCAGGCTGCCTCAGCCGGAATGATTTTGAGTAGGGTAGTGAATAGTTTTCAAAGGCGAAGTGTAGCCTTTTTCGCGCTTTAATCCCAGAGAGGCGATGGGATTCACAGAAGAGTAAAAAAATGTTCAGGACGTGGCGCGTTTGGCGTTGTCTGGTTAGCATATCTAAAGCGATACCGGAATATTTTAAAAGCGGCACGATGCTGCTCTGATGGACTTAAATAGGGGAATAGCTTGTGGAAAAGGCCAAAACTACGGCGTGGCGCCTTCTGGCTGCCGGCGTAAGTCTGCTGACGCTTAGCCAGCTGGCGCATGCGGATTCACTGGATGAACAGCGCAGCCGCTATGCCCAAATTAAGCAGGCGTGGGACGGCCGGCAGATGTCGATCGTCGATGAGCTGATGCCCACGCTGTCGACCTATCCGTTATACCCGTACCTCCAGTACCGGCAGATAACCGATGATCTGATGAACCAGCCGGCGCTGGTGGTGAAAAATTTTATTGAGGCTAACCCCACGCTTCCGCCCGCCCGCTCCCTGAAATCGCGCTTCGTCAATGAACTGGCCCGCCGCAGCGACTGGCAAGGGCTGCTGGCGTTTAGCCCCGACAAGCCGACCAGCACCGAAGCGCAGTGTAATTATTACTATGCGAAGCTGAGCGTGGGTCAGGCGCAGGAGGCCTGGGACGGCGCAAAAACGCTGTGGCTCACCGGTAAAAGTCAGCCCAACGCGTGCGATGCGCTGTTTAGCGCCTGGCGCGCTTCCGGCCAGCAGGACCCGCTGGCCTGGCTCGAACGCATCCGTCTGGCGATGAAGGCGGGCAACACCAGCCTGGTGCGATCGCTGGCGCAGCAGATGCCGCCTGAGTATCAGACCATCTCTTCCGCGATTGTGGCGCTGGCCAACGATCCGAATACCGTGATGAATTTTGCCCGCACCACCGGAGCCACCGATTTCACCCGTCAGATGGCGGCGGTGGCCTTTGAGAGCGTGGCGCGCCAGGACGTCGAAAACGCCCGGCTGATGATCCCGTCGTTGGTCCAGGCACAGCAGCTCAATGACGATCAAACCCAGGCGCTGCGGGATATCGTGGCCTGGCGCCTGATGGGCACCGACGTTACCGACGAGCAGGCGGTCTGGCGTGATGACGCAATTATGCGTTCTCAGTCCACGCCGCTGGTGGAGCGACGCGTGCGCATGGCGCTGGGAACCGGCGATCGCCACGGCCTGAACACCTGGCTGGCGCGCCTGCCGATGGAGGCCAAAGAGAAAGACGAGTGGCGCTACTGGCAGGCGGATTTGCTGCTGGAGCGCGGGCGTGATGATGAAGCGAAAGCCATCCTCCGTTCGCTGATGCAGCAGCGCGGTTTCTACCCGATGATTGCCGCCCAGCGGCTGGGCGAAGAGTTCACCTTCCGGATCGATAAGGCGCCCGCAACCCTCGATTCGGCGCTGACCTCGGGGCCGGAAATGGCCAGGGTACGCGAGCTGATGTACTGGAATATGGACAACACCGCGCGCAGCGAGTGGGCCAACCTGGTGACCAGCCGGACCAAAGATCAGCAGGCCCAGCTGGCGCGCTATGCCTTCAACCAGCACTGGTGGGATCTTAGCGTTCAGGCGACGATCGCCGGGAAGCTGTGGGATCAGCTGGAAGAGCGCTTCCCGTTGGCCTACAACGATCTTTTCTCCCGCTATATCAGCGGCAAGGATATTACGCAAAGCTACGCTATGGCGATTGCCCGTCAGGAGAGCGCCTGGAACCCGAAGGTCCGCTCGCCGGTTGGCGCCAGCGGCCTGATGCAGATTATGCCGGGCACCGCCACCCATACGGTTGGGATGTTTAATATTGCCGGCTACGGCGGCCCATCGCAGCTGCTGGATCCGGAAACCAATATCAATATTGGCACCAGCTATCTGCAGTACGTTTATCAGCAGTTCGGCAATAACCGTATTTACGCTTCCGCCGCCTATAACGCCGGGCCTGGACGGGTGCGCACCTGGCGGAGCAATAGCGGCGGGCGGATCGACGCGGTGGCGTTTATCGAGAGCATTCCGTTCTCGGAAACGCGCGGCTACGTGAAGAACGTGCTCTCCTATGACGCTTACTATCGCTACTTCATGGGAGAGAAAGCGGGAATGCTCAGCGATGAGGAGTGGCAGCAGCGTTACTAACGCGAGCGATCTGCGGGCGACATAGCATTTTGCTATGCCGCCCGAAATCCATAGAGTATTGACCGGAGTATGCTATGCTTTGTACTCGTTAATGAGTACAAACGATCGGCGGCTCGGGCCGCCGGCCTTAACATGGCGGCGCAACATGACCCAACAATCCCCTTATTCAGCGGCGGTGGCCGAACAACGTCATCAGGAGTGGCTTCGCTTCGTGGCCTTACTTCAGCAGGCGTACGCCGACGATCTGCACCTGCCGCTGCTGCAGCTGATGCTGACGCCCGACGAGCGCGAAGCGCTGGGCACCCGCGTGCGGATTATTGAAGAGCTTTTGCGCGGGGAGATGAGCCAGCGCGAGCTGAAAAGCGAGCTCGGCGCCGGGATTGCCACCATCACCCGCGGCTCTAACAGCCTGAAATCTGCGCCCGCCGAGCTGCGACAGTGGCTGGAACAGGCGCTGCTGAACGTTAACGATAAATAGCGTTATGAAACGGACTAAGCGCCAGCACTACCGCCTGATGATAAACGCTGCTGCGCGTAAGTTTACCGGCGGTAAAGATGCCGATAGCCCCCTCCTTGCGGCCAATTTCATCGATGCCGGTATGCTGTGACATCACCGGCCCTAAGGCTGCGCCGGCGCGGACCTGTTCGAGGATCGCCGCCGGCAGCGGCAGAGTGGCCGATCGCGCTTCACCGCGCTGCAGGCTATTTTCGATGACGACCCAGCTAAACGTACTGCCGTCATCGATTCCAGCCTCGATGGCGACCCAGAAATCGGCATCCGGGCGCGCAGCCCGCGCATTCGTGACCCGATTTCGTGCGCCAGCGCGCGTTTCGTCGTTACCAAACGGCTGTTCCGGCACGCCGCTCTCGACGGAGACGGACTCAATGTGGCAGGATCCTTCGCCGAAGATCTCGTTAAAAGCCTGCAGAATTGCCTGAATTTTGGCGGGATTAGTGGTAGCTGAGACAACATGGTGCATAATCAAACAACTCAGAATAAATTAACGTCATCGCAGTATACTCCAAATCGTTTTCGCTGCAGGGCACCGGCCCGGTAGCCGAAATTGTGAAGAGCACAGAACGGATAAAAAGCATGTTACAGGTACACCTTGTTCGCCACGGTGAAACGCAGTGGAACGCCGAGCGACGTATTCAGGGCCAGTCCGACAGTCCGCTAACCGCCCACGGTGAGCGTCAGGCCTGGCAGGTTGGCGAACGCGCCAGAACGCTGGACATTACGCATATTATTGCCAGCGATTTAGGGCGTACGCGCCGAACGGCAGAAATTATCGCGGAAGCCTGCGGCTGTAGCGTCATCCTTGATTCGCGCCTGCGCGAGCTGGATATGGGGGTTCTTGAGAAACGCCATATCGATTCGCTGAGCGCGGAGGAGGAGGACTGGCGTCGTCAGCTGGTTAACGGCACCCCGGACGGGCGTATTCCGCAAGGCGAGTCGATGGAGGAGCTTAGCCAGCGTATGCACGCGGCCCTGGCATCCTGCCTGGAGCTGCCTGAAGGGAGCCGTCCGCTGCTGGTGAGTCACGGCATGGCGTTGGGCTGTCTGGTCAGCACGATTCTTGGCCTGCCTGCGCACGCCGAGCGGCGGCTGCGCCTGCGTAACTGTTCAATTTCGCGCGTTGATTATCAGCAAAGCCCGTGGCTGGCTTCAGGCTGGGTGGTTGAAACCGCGGGGGATATTTCGCATCTTGATGCCCCCGCGATGGATGAGCTGCAGCGCTAGCGGCGGATTGGGATCAGGTACTCGCAGCGTAGCTGAATCGGCGTATCCTGATCCCGGCTTTCATCCTCAGGGAAGAAGCGTTCGATATCCAGGCCCTTGCGGCGGGTGAGGTTCAGCATCGGCATGCAGGTGCCGTAAACCGTCAGGATAAACTCCTGCAGCCCGGTCCCTAATCCTTCATAGGTGAACATCACATATTCACCGCCTTCCAGGGCGATTGGATGCGAATTATGCAGGTGACCGTTGGCCATCTCCGGCGTCACGGCGGTGGTATAGAAGACCTCCTGCTCGTCATCTTTCTCAAGACTTGGACGCGGTTCATGCAGGCCGTAGAGCGTGGGCGGAATCGACGGCGAGTTGCCGAGGAAGTCTCGCCAGAACTGCACGCGCATCTGGTTACGGAAGTCAGAGATCTCCTCCAGCTTACAGGTATAGCTCTGGGTCACGCCAATCAGCGGCGTATTGCTCAGGGTGATAAACTCATGCTGCGGCATGGTGAATTCGCCCAGACGCAGCGGAGGACGCATACCGTAAGCGCTCCAGTCAGGGGAGCGGCGGTAGAGCGCAGGCGTCACAGAGAACTGTTTTTTAAACGCTCGGGTAAACGTCTGCTGGGAGTCGAAGCGGTACTGTAGCGCGATGTCGAGGATCGGACGCGCGGTCAGGCGCAGCGCCACCGCCGATTTTGATAAACGGCGCGCGCGGATATAGGCACCTATAGCATGGCCGGTCACGTCTTTGAACATTCTTTGCAAATGCCACTTGGAATAACCGGCCTTCGCAGCCACATTGTCCAATGACAGCGGCTGATCCAGGTGACCTTCCAGCCAGCTAAGGAGATCGCGAATAATCCCTGCTTGATCCATAAAATGTCCTCATCCTTAAACTTAGGTGCCTGCTACTAAGGTAGCGGATAATAGCATTTTTTGATGTTTTAGCATTCAGTGTTTTTTTTGCCTTTAAATGCGATGTGTCAGCGAACACTCCTGCTATTTTTGTAAAGCTGTGATCTATAAACCTTTTCCATTGAGCCAATAATCATCGCTCGGGGAAAATCTAAAAAATGGTAACAATATGAAATACAAGAAGTTAATGATCGGACTGCTTTTACTGGCCGGCTGCCAGGCGGCTCAGGCGGAACAGATTGGCTCGGTGGATACCGTCTTCAAATTCTTTGGCCCGGACCATAAGATCGTCGTTGAAGCCTTCGACGATCCGGACGTGCAGAACGTCACCTGCTATATCAGCCGGGCGAAAACCGGCGGCATTAAGGGCGGTCTGGGGCTTGCTGAAGACACCTCTGACGCGGCGATCTCCTGCCAGCAGGTCGGGCCGATTGAACTGACCGATAAAATCAAAAACGGCAAGTCTCAGGGCGAAGTCGTGTTCCAGAAACGCACCTCGCTGGTGTTTAAAAAACTGCAGGTTGTCCGTTTTTACGATAGCAAGCGCAATGCCCTGATCTACATGAGCTATTCGGATAAGGTCGTCGACGGATCGCCGAAGAATGCGCTCAGCGCCGTGCCGATCATGCCGTGGAATAAATAGCAGGGAAGGCGCTGGCTACATGGCGCCGTTAGCACTCGCGATGAATCAACACGCTGCTGCGCTAGCCTGGACGCGTATTTCGCTGATGGAAGATGCAGCATTGCTGCTGGCGTGAAGTGCGTTGATGCTCCTGGCCCGCCGCCTTGACCGGTAGGCGCGATCGTCTCAGAAGCCGAAAAAAGCGGAGCAACCGGACGGTGAGAGTGACGATAATCTCAGGATCTGGAAATAAAAAAACGGCGCCTTGAGCGCCGTTTTACATTATTGCTGCGGGAATACTTAATTATTCCTGCAGATCGCCACAGAAGCGGTAACCTTCACCGTGAATGGTAGCGATGATTTCCGGCGTATCCGGAGTAGATTCAAAGTGCTTACGAATGCGACGGATGGTCACGTCTACGGTACGGTCGTGCGGCTTAAGCTCACGGCCGGTCATTTTCTTCAGCAGTTCAGCACGCGACTGGATTTTGCCCGGGTTTTCGCAGAAGTGTAGCATTGCGCGGAATTCACTGCGCGGCAGCTTGTACTGCTCACCGTTCGGGCTAACCAGAGAACGGCTGTTGATATCCAGTTCCCAGCCGTTGAACTTGTAGCTTTCTACGCTGCGACGTTCTTCGCTTACGGTACCCAGATTCATGGTACGGGAGAGCAGGTTGCGCGCGCGAATAGTCAGTTCACGTGGGTTGAATGGCTTGGTGATATAGTCATCTGCGCCAATTTCGAGGCCCAAAATCTTATCAACTTCATTATCGCGGCCGGTAAGGAACATCAGCGCGACGTCCGCCTGTTCGCGCAGTTCACGCGCCAGCAGGAGACCATTTTTACCCGGCAGGTTAATATCCATGATTACCAGGTTGATATCATTTTCAGACAGGATCTGATGCATTTCCGCGCCATCGGTCGCTTCGAACACATCATAACCTTCTGCTTCGAAAATACTTTTTAACGTGTTGCGTGTTACCAACTCGTCTTCAACGATAAGAATGTGCGGGGTCTGCATGTTTGCTACCTAAATTGCCAACTAAATCGAAACAGGAAGTACCAAAGTCCCTGACCTGCCTGGTACATGTCGCAAATTAACATGTCCGGCGTAACATGACTAAAGTACGTAATTGCGTTCTTGATGCACTTTCCATCAACGTCAACAACATCATTAGCTTGGTCGTGGGTACTTTCCCTCTGGACCCGACGGTGTCAAAAACGGCTGTCATCCTAACCATTTTAACAGCAATATAACAGGCTAAGAGAGGCTGAACACCCAATAAAACTACGCTTCGTTGACATATATCAAGTTCAATTGTAGCACGTTAACAGTCTTGTGAAATCATCGTATTGAAATGCTATTTATAGTTACAAATCTTACACAGCTCAAATGGTTGCGTGGAGAAACTGATAAATATGCTGAATCCAATGCCTGAAACGGTATCCGACGCGAAATATCATTGGCAAACATATGGATAAAAGCGTTCTGTTAACATACCTCGTGTCGCGGTTGGTTGGAAATAGTTTAGTTTTTTTTATGGGTGATCGAACGCAATTTTAGTGATATTTGTTGCAAATTTGTAAATTTTCGCCGCGTAAAATGAAGGGTAGCTTTCATTTTCGCCCCCTGAGAGAGTAGAAGAGAAGCACAATGCGCGTATCTATTGTATTAGTATCCCCGGCTCGGGCAGAGAACGTTGGCGCGGCCGCGCGAGCGATGAAAACGATGGGTTTTAGCGATATGCGGATCGTTGAAAGCGATGCCCATTTGCAGCCTGCGGCGCGCTGGGTCGCCCATGGTTCAGGAGATATTCTCGATAATATAAGCACTTATTCAACGCTGGAGCAGGCGCTGCACGATGTCGATTTTACGGTCGCCACCACGGCCCGCAGCCGGGCGCGCTTCCATTACTACGCCACCCCGCAGCAGCTCCTGCCGCTGATGGAGGAAAAGGCGCAGTGGATGAACCACGCGGCGCTGGTGTTTGGCCGGGAAGATTCCGGCTTGACCAACGAGGAGCTGGCCCTTGCCGACGTTTTGACCGGCGTGCCGATGGTCGCCGACTACCCGTCGCTCAATCTCGGCCAGTCGGTGATGGTCTACTGCTATCAGCTGACCTCCCTGGTTCAGCAGGCGTCCGCCGTTTGCGCGAGCGTCGATGAAAACCAGCTGCAGGCGCTGCGATTGCGGACCCTGGATCTGTTGACCCGACTTGGCGTTGCAGAAGACGTAAAACTCACCGATTGGCTACAGCAGCGGATTGGACTTTTGCAGCAGCGTGATACGGCGATGCTCCATCGTTTGCTGCACGATATTGAAAAAAACCTTCCGGAGTAAAGTTCTGTCATAAGTTTTAGGTATGGTTTTTTCTGCTAATTGAAGGCGCGAGACTGTGCGAACAGGGATGAATGACCGGTGCATTTTGGCGCATTGTCCAGGTGCGTCAAAACCGGCGAAAAGCAGAAATTCATTGACTTAAGCCGGCAGATACTTTAACCAATATAGGCACAGGACACAGACAGATAAAAATTACAGAGTACACAACATCCATGAAACGCATCGGCATGATTACAACGATTATCACCACCACTATTACCACAGGTAACGGTGCGGGCTGACGCGTACAGGAAACACAGAAAAAAGCCCGCACCTGAACAGTGCGGGCTTTTTTTTCGACAAAAAATCTAGGGGTAACAACCATGCGCGTGTTGAAGTTCGGCGGTACATCAGTGGCAAATGCAGAACGTTTTCTGCGTGTTGCCGATATTCTGGAGAGCAATGCCAGGCAGGGGCAGGTAGCGACCGTACTGTCTGCCCCGGCGAAAATTACCAACCATCTGGTCGCGATGATTGAAAAAACCATCGGCGGTCAGGACGCGCTCACCAATATCGCTGATGCTGAACGCATTTTTGCCGAACTGCTGCAGGGTCTCGCCGATGCTCAGCCGGGTTTTGCGCTGGCGCAGTTGAAAACCTTCGTCGAGCAGGAGTTTGCCCAGATAAAGCACGTGCTGCACGGCATCAGCCTGCTTGGCCAGTGCCCGGATAGCGTCAACGCTGCGCTGATTTGCCGCGGAGAAAAGCTCTCCATCGCGATTATGGCCGGCCTTCTCGAAGCGCGTGGTCATAAGGTCAGCGTGATTAATCCCGTCGAAAAACTGCTGGCCGTGGGTCATTATCTGGAATCCACCGTCGATATCGCCGAATCTACCCGCCGCATTACCGCCAGCCAGATTCCTGCAGACCATATGGTGCTGATGGCCGGTTTTACTGCCGGTAACGAAAAGGGCGAGCTGGTGGTTCTCGGCCGTAACGGCTCCGACTATTCTGCCGCCGTACTCGCCGCCTGCCTGCGCGCCGACTGTTGTGAAATCTGGACCGACGTCGACGGCGTTTACACCTGCGATCCGCGCCAGGTACCGGATGCTCGCCTGCTGAAGTCGATGTCTTATCAGGAAGCGATGGAGCTCTCCTACTTCGGCGCCAAGGTTCTGCACCCGCGCACCATTGCGCCTATCGCTCAGTTCCAGATCCCCTGCCTGATTAAAAATACCGGCAATCCGCAGGCGCCGGGTACGCTTATCGGCGCCAGCCTTGATGAAGACGGCCTGCCGGTTAAGGGGATCTCTAACCTTAATAATATGGCGATGTTCAACGTCTCCGGTCCGGGGATGAAGGGGATGGTCGGCATGGCCGCCCGCGTCTTCGCCACCATGTCACGCGCCGGCATTTCTGTGGTCCTGATCACCCAGTCCTCTTCCGAGTACAGCATCAGCTTCTGCGTGCCGCAAAGCGACTGCGCCCGGGCAAAACGGGTGATGGAGGAGGAGTTTTATCTGGAGCTGAAAGAGGGGCAGCTGGAGCCGCTGTCGATCATGGATCGCCTGGCTATCATTTCCGTTGTCGGCGACGGTATGCGCACCCTGCGCGGTATTTCAGCCAAGTTCTTCGCGGCGCTGGCTCGCGCCAATATCAATATCGTGGCGATTGCCCAGGGCTCTTCCGAACGCTCCATTTCCGTGGTGGTCAGCAATGACGATGCCACCACCGGGGTACGCGTAACCCACCAGATGCTGTTCAACACCGACCAGGTCATCGAGGTGTTCGTTATCGGCGTTGGCGGCGTTGGCGGCGCGCTGATCGAGCAAATCAAGCGTCAGCAGGGCTGGCTGAAGAACAAGCATATCGACCTGCGGGTGTGCGGCGTCGCAAATTCCCAGGCTCTGCTGACCAACGTGCACGGTCTGAATCTGGAAAACTGGCGCGCTGAGCTGGCCGAAGCGAAAGAGTCGCTTAACCTGGGTCGCCTGATCCGCCTGGTGAAAGAGTATCATCTGCTGAACCCGGTGATCGTTGACTGTACCTCCAGCCAGGCGGTCGCCGATCAGTATGCCGATTTCCTGCGCGAAGGTTTCCACGTGGTGACGCCGAATAAAAAGGCGAACACCTCGTCGCTGGATTACTATCACCAGCTGCGCCACGCGGCGAGCAGCTCAAGACGTAAATTCCTCTACGACACCAACGTCGGCGCCGGCCTGCCGGTTATCGAGAACCTGCAGAACCTGCTCAATGCCGGCGACGAACTGCTGCACTTCTCCGGCATCCTCTCCGGTTCGCTGTCGTTTATCTTCGGCAAGCTGGACGAGGGGATGACGCTCTCTGCGGCGACGACGCTGGCGCGGGATATGGGCTATACCGAACCGGATCCGCGCGACGATCTCTCCGGCGTCGACGTTGCCCGCAAGCTGCTGATCCTGGCCCGTGAGACCGGACGTGAGCTGGAGCTGTCGGACATTATCGTTGAGTCGGCTCTGCCTGAAGGGTTTGATGCCAGCGGCGACGTTGAGAGCTTTATGGCGCGTCTGCCAACGCTGGATAACGAATTTGCTTCCCGGGTGGCGAAAGCGCGCGATGAAGGTAAAGTCTTGCGTTACGTCGGCAATATCGAAGAGGATGGAACCTGCCGCGTGAAAATCGCCGCGGTTGACGGGAACGATCCGCTGTTTAAAGTGAAAAACGGTGAGAACGCGCTGGCTTTTTACAGCCACTATTATCAGCCGCTGCCGCTGGTGCTGCGCGGCTATGGCGCGGGTAACGATGTGACGGCTGCCGGCGTATTTGCCGACCTGCTGCGTACCCTGTCATGGAAGTTAGGAGTTTAAGATGGTCAAAGTATATGCCCCGGCTTCTAGTGCCAATATGAGCGTCGGGTTTGATGTCCTGGGCGCGGCGGTCACGCCGGTTGACGGTACGCTGCTGGGGGACAACGTCTCGGTTGAGGCTGCCGCAAGCTTCAGCCTGCAAAACGTGGGTCGCTTTGCCAGCAAACTGCCGGCGGCGGCGCAGGAAAATATCGTTTATCAGTGCTGGGAGCGTTTCTGCGAAGAAATTGGCCGGAAGGTTCCGGTGGCGATGGTGCTGGAAAAAAATATGCCGATTGGCTCCGGCCTCGGCTCCAGCGCCTGTTCGGTGGTGGCGGCGCTGGTGGCGATGAATGAATTCTGCGGCAAGCCGCTGAACGAAACGCGGATGCTGGCGCTAATGGGTGAGATGGAAGGGCGCATCTCCGGCAGCATTCACTATGACAACGTCGCGCCGTGCTATCTGGGCGGAATGCAGCTGATGATCGAAGAAAACGACATCATCAGCCAGCAGGTGCCCGGTTTTGACGAGTGGCTGTGGGTACTGGCCTACCCTGGCATTAAAGTCTCGACGGCGGAAGCGCGCGCCATCCTGCCGGCCCAGTATCGCCGGCAGGACTGTATTGCTCACGGCCGTCATCTGGCGGGCTTTATTCACGCCTGCTATACCCGCCAGCCGCAGCTGGCAGCGAAATTGATGAAAGATGTGATTGCCGAACCCTATCGCACCAAACTGCTGCCGGGCTTCAGCGAAGCGCGGCAGGCGGCAATGGAGATTGGCGCGCAGGCCTGTGGGATCTCCGGCTCTGGTCCGACGCTGTTTGCGTTGTGCGATAAGCCGGAAACCGCACAGCGCGTCGCCGACTGGCTGGGTACGCATTATCTGCAGAATCACGAAGGCTTTGTTCATATTTGCCGGCTGGACACGGCGGGCGCACGAGTAGTGGGATAACCAATGAAACTCTATAACTTAAAAGATCATAACGAACAGGTCAGCTTTGCGCAGGCCGTAACGCAGGGGCTTGGCAAGCATCAGGGGCTGTTCTTCCCGCACGATCTGCCGGAATTTAGCCTGACCGAAATCGATGAGATGCTGGCGCTGGATTTTGTCACCCGCAGCGCTAAGATCCTGTCGGCATTTATTGCCGATGAGATCCCGCAGGCGGTCCTGCAGGAGCGTATCGGCGCGGCCTTCACCTTTCCGGCGCCGGTCAGCAAGGTGCAGGATGACATCGGCTGCCTTGAGCTGTTCCACGGCCCGACGCTGGCGTTTAAAGACTTCGGCGGCCGTTTCATGGCCCAGATGCTGACCCATATCGCAGGCGACAAACCGGTGACTATCCTGACGGCGACGTCCGGCGATACCGGCGCGGCGGTAGCCCACGCGTTCTACGGTCTGCCAAACGTGAAGGTGGTGATTCTCTATCCGCGCGGCAAGATTAGCCCGCTGCAGGAGAAGCTGTTCTGCACCCTGGGCGGCAACATTGAAACCGTGGCTATCGACGGCGACTTCGACGCCTGCCAGGCGCTGGTTAAACAGGCCTTTGACGACGAAGAGCTGAAAGCTGCGCTGGGCCTGAACTCCGCCAACTCGATTAACATCAGCCGTCTTCTGGCGCAGATTTGCTACTACTTCGAAGCGGTCGCGCAGCTGCCTCAGGAAGCGCGTAATCAGCTGGTGATTTCGGTCCCCAGCGGCAACTTCGGCGACCTGACCGCCGGCCTGCTGGCGAAGTCTTTGGGCCTGCCGGTTAAACGCTTTATCGCGGCCACCAACGCCAACGACACCGTTCCCCGCTTCCTGCAGGATGGCAACTGGGCGCCGAAGGTCACTCAGGCGACGCTGTCCAACGCTATGGACGTCAGCCAGCCTAACAACTGGCCGCGCGTCGAAGAGCTGTTCCGCCGCAAAACCTGGCGCCTGAACGAGCTGGGCTATGCGACCGTGGACGACGAGACGACCAAAGAGGCGATGCGTGAGCTGAAAGCCATCGGCTACACCTCGGAGCCGCATGCGGCAATCGCCTGGCGCGCGCTGCGCGACCAGCTGCAGCCGGGCGAATATGGCCTGTTCCTCGGTACCGCGCATCCGGCGAAGTTTAAGGAGAGCGTCGAAGAGATCCTGCAGGAGACGCTGCCGCTGCCGAAAGAGCTGGCCGATCGCGCCGACCTGCCGCTGCTGTCGCATAACCTGCCTGCGGACTATGCGGCGCTGCGCGAGCTGATGATGGCGAAAGCGTAACGGCGGCTACAGACGTTGTTTATTTCTCAAACCGGGCCAGGGTGCCCGGTTTTTTTACGGCCAAAAAAGGAGAAATTATGCATGAATTATCAATAAATGCCGGGGGCTGAAGAATAGGATTGCGGAGAATAACAAGCGCCGTTGCGCAGGGTTAACCTTTGGCTATCGACCCATCACGGGCACTGTTAACAAAGGGGAAACCTATGTCAAAGCTGAAATCTGTGATCCTTGCGCTTTCGATGCTGCTGGTGGCTCCTGCGGCCGTCCACGCCGCTGAAATTACGCTGATTCCGGCCGTAAAACTGCAGATCGGCGATCGCGATAACTCCGGCAACTATTGGGACGGTGGCCACTGGCGCGATCGTGAGTGGTGGGGACGCCATTACGACTGGCGCGACGATCGCTGGCATCCGCATGACGATCGCCGTTATCACCAGCGCGAACGCGATCGCGACGATCGCGACCACGGTCCGGATCGCGACTGGCACCACCGCTAAGCGACGTTCCCGGCCGGCAGGCTGGCGGCCGGGAAGCGGGTTAGCGCTCGTGACGTTTAAATACCATCTCGCCTTTATCGGAAGCGTCGGCGTCAAAGAAGTACCCGTCGCTGTCGAAACGCGCGAGCTGCTCCGGCTGGGTTAAGCGGTTCTCAATGATATAGCGGCTCATCAAGCCGCGCGCTTTCTTGGCGTAGAAGCTGATCACCTTAAACTGGCCGTTTTTCTCATCGAGGAACACCGGCTTAATAATCTGACCCTGCAGCCGTTTTGTTTTGACCGACCGGAAGTATTCGTCGGAGGCAAGGTTAATCACCACATCGTCACCCTGCGCCTTCAGCGCCTGATTCAGCGTATCGGTAATCGTCTCCCCCCAGAACTGATAGAGATCCTTGCCCCTGGCGTTTTCCAGCTTAATTCCCATCTCCAGACGATAGGGCTGCATCAGATCCAGCGGGCGCAGCACGCCGTACAGGCCGGAGAGCATGCGCAAATGCTGCTGAGCGAAATCGAAATCCGCCTCGCCGAAGGTTTCCGCCTGCAACCCGGTGTAGACGTCACCCTTAAAGGCCAGAATTGCCTGGCGGGCATTTTTCGGCGTGAACTCGGGATGCCAGTCGTGAAAACGGGTTGCGTTCAGATCCGCCAGCTTATCGCTGATGCCCATCAGCTTGCCTATCTGCGGCGCCGAAAGCTGGCGCGCCACGCCGATAAGCTGTTGAGAATACTCCAGCAGCTCAGGCTGGGTGTAGCGCGTCGTCGCCAGCGGGCTTTGATAATCGAGCGTTTTAGCAGGTGAAATCAGAATCAGCATATCCAGTCCTTGCAGGAGATTTTCCGCGATTTTAGCAAAAAAAGACCGCGGAGGGATCGATAGCTGCGATTGCTGCGCTATTCGCGCGGCGGTCCGTCCCAGGTTCCCGGCGCCAGCTGCTGACGAATTTCCGGGTAGCGTGCGGCATCGAACGTGGGCTGCACTCCCAGCCGCCGCTGGTGGAGATAGTCGCTGGCAAGGATCCGCACAGTGGGCGACAGCAGGAGGATTGCCGTCAGGTTGGTAATGGCCATCAGCGCCATAATAATATCCGCCAGTCGCCAGACGACGGGGAGGCTCATCATCGTTCCCGTTAAGACCATCAGGATGGTGATAATCCGCAGCGCCCAGATGCAGGTTGGGCTATTAAAACGCAGAAAAATAAGGTTATTTTCAGCGTAAATGTAGTTTGCCACGATGGAGCTAAAGGCAAAAAGCAGCACGATGACGGCGACAAAGCTGGCGCCCCAGCCGCCGACGAGCCCGTTCATCGCATACTGAATCGCCTGGATACCGTTAGCGGCGTCCTCTCCGCCTCCGCGCGGTGCCAGCATGATAATCACCGCGCTGGCGGTGCAGATAACCACGGTATCGATAAAAACGCCAAGCATCTGGACTATCCCCTGAGCCGCCGGGTGAGGAGGCCAGGAGGCGGCGGCTGCGGCGGCGTTAGGCGTTGAGCCCATTCCCGCTTCGTTAGAGAACATCCCGCGCTGAAAACCGCTGGTCAATGCCTGGCTGATGGTATAACCCACCGCGCCGGCGGCGGCTTCCTGCCAGCCGAATGCGCAGCGGAAAATGGTATTAAAAATTGCCGGCAGGGCGGTGATGTGCCACAGGCCGATTAGCAGGCTGGCGGCGACCCACAGCACGGCCATCAGCGGGACGAACCATTGCAGGATCTTTGCCACGTTGCGCAAGCCGCGAACGATAACCAGCAGGGTGATCACGGCCAGCACGCCGCCGGTGATAACGCCGGGCAGATCGAACGCATAGGCCATCGCATGCGCCACCGAGTTGGCCTGAACGGTGTTAAAAATGACGCCATAGGCGAGCAGCAGCAGGATTGAAAACAGCACGCCCATCCAGCGCATCCCTAAGCCTCGGGTCATATACCACGCCGGGCCGCCGCGAAATTGCCCCTGCGCATCGCGTTCTTTGTAGAGCTGGGCAAGGGAGCATTCGGCGAAGCTGCTGGCCATACCGAGCAGCGCAGAGACCCACATCCAGAATATGGCGCCCGGCCCGCCGGCGGTGATAGCCAGCGCCACGCCGGCCAGGTTACCGCTACCGATGCGGGCGGCCAGGCTGGTGCACAGGGCCTGAAAAGAGGTTAAGCCGTCGGGCTGGGGCAGAAGGCTTTTGCGCAAACTTTTTCCAAACTGGCGAACATAACGGAACTGAATACATTTCGTCCGCCAGGTAAACCATACGCCGGCACCCAGTAACAGATAGATCATTACCGAGCCCCAGAGTATTTCATTGATAAATGAGAAAAAGTCAGGCATTAAGCATCCTCTTGTCCATGTTGGTAAGCTCGTGTAAGCGTTACCATTTTAGTGACAATCCTTTAACATTCAGAGAATTAATTCGTTCAGTTTATCACACTCTGCGGTCTTGCATGGTCCGCAGTTGCGCTGACCATGCAGCGTGTTATCATCTTGGCAGACCGGTTACATCCCCTTAACTGCTGTTTAAGAGAACACTATCATGACGGATAAATTGACTTCTCTGCGTCAGTACACCACTGTCGTAGCTGATACCGGAGATATTGCGGCAATGAAGCTGTATCAGCCTCAGGATGCCACGACTAACCCTTCTTTGATTCTTGGCGCGGCTCAGATCCCTGAGTACCGTAAGCTGATTGATGACGCTATCGTCTGGGCCCGCGCTCAGAGCAGCGATCGCGCGCAGCAGATTATCGACGCTTCCGATAAGCTGGCGGTGAATATTGGTCTCGAAATCCTTAAGCTGATTCCTGGCCGTATTTCTACTGAAGTTGATGCACGTCTCTCCTATGACACCACGGCATCCATCGCTAAAGCTAAACGCATCATCAAGCTGTACAACGATGCGGGCATCGGCAACGATCGCATTCTGATCAAACTGGCTTCTACCTGGCAGGGCATCTGCGCCGCCGAGCAGCTGGAAAAAGAAGGCATCAACTGTAACCTGACCCTGCTGTTCTCCTTCGCTCAGGCTCGCGCTTGTGCGGAAGCGGGCGTATTCCTGATCTCTCCGTTCGTAGGCCGTATTCTCGACTGGTACAAAGCGAACACTGATAAGAAAGAGTATGCGCCGGCGGAAGATCCGGGCGTGGTTTCCGTTAGCGAAATCTACGAGTACTACAAGCAGCACGGTTATGAAACCGTGGTGATGGGCGCAAGCTTCCGTAACGTCGGTGAAATCCTCGAGCTGGCCGGCTGCGACCGTCTGACCATTGCTCCGACGCTGCTGAAAGAGCTGGCGGAAAGCGAAGGCGCTATCGAACGTAAGCTGACCTTCAGCGGCGAAGTTAAAGCCCGCCCGGAACGCATCACCGAATCTCAGTTCCTGTGGCAGCATAACCAGGACCCGATGGCGGTAGACAAACTGGCGGAAGGTATCCGTAAGTTTGCTATCGACCAGGAAAAACTGGAAAAAATGATCGGCGACCTGCTGTAATCATTGCGCGTGGCCGGGCTCCCGGTCACGCTACTTCTTTTGAACCCTGTCTGTATTTCCCTCCAGCGTGTATCATTCCGTCTAATTGCACTATTTGAACGGAATAACGATGAATACCTTACGAATCGGCTTAGTTTCCATCTCCGATCGCGCCTCCAGCGGCGTTTATCAGGATAAAGGCATCCCGGCACTTGAAGAGTGGCTGGCGCGTGCGCTGACGACCCCTTTTGAGCTCCAGACCCGCTTGATCCCCGATGAACAGGTGATTATCGAGCAAACGCTGTGCGAGCTGGTTGACGAAATGGGGTGCCATCTGGTGTTAACTACCGGCGGTACCGGCCCCGCGCGACGAGACGTGACGCCGGATGCGACGCTGGCGATTGCCGATCGCGTTATGCCGGGCTTTGGCGAGCAGATGCGTCAGGTGAGCCTGCACTTCGTCCCGACGGCTATTCTTTCCCGCCAGGTTGGCGTGATCCGCAAACAGGCGCTGATCCTCAATCTGCCCGGCCAGCCGAAGGCTATTCAGGAAACCCTTGAAGGGGTCAAAGATGCCGATGGCCAGGTGCTGGTGCACGGCGTCTTTGCAAGTGTACCGTATTGTATACAGCTGCTTGAAGGGCCTTATGTTGAGACTGCGCCGGAAGTGGTAGCGGCTTTTCGCCCAAAAAGCGCGAGGCGCGAAAGTTTATCCTGAATTTGATGCTTTCCTGACATAACCTGCAATGTTGGTGGTGTGCCGTTTTATTTACGATATAGTGTTTTTTACTTTACACACTGCGTGATAACACCTACATACCTCTGGATGAATAGCTCGTTATGTCACAACATACCCGATCTCTGAATCGACAAGACTATAAAACTCTGACGCTGGCTGCCCTTGGCGGGGCGCTGGAGTTTTACGACTTCATTATCTTCGTCTTCTTTGCCGCCGTCGTCGGCGAGCTGTTCTTCCCGGCGGATATTCCGGAATGGCTGCGCCAGGTGCAGACCTTCGGCATTTTCGCCGCCGGCTATCTGGCGCGCCCGCTCGGCGGCATTATCATGGCCCACTTTGGCGATCTGGTCGGGCGCAAGAAAATGTTTACCTTGAGCATTTTGCTGATGGCGCTGCCGACGCTGGCGATCGGCCTGCTGCCGACCTATGAATCGATGGGGATCGTCGCACCGCTGCTGCTGCTGCTGATGCGCGTGCTGCAGGGCGCGGCGATTGGTGGTGAAGTTCCCGGCGCCTGGGTCTTTGTTGCGGAGCACGTGCCGGAGAAAAAAATCGGTATCGCCTGCGGCACGCTGACGGCGGGCTTAACGGTGGGGATCCTGCTGGGATCGGTGGTGGCGACGCTGATTAATACCAGCCTGTCGCCGCAGGGCATCCATGACGGCGGCTGGCGTATTCCTTTCCTGCTGGGCGGCGTGTTCGGCCTGGTGGCGATGTATTTGCGCCGCTGGCTGCAGGAAACGCCAATATTCCTTGAGATGCAGCAGCGTAAAGCATTAGCCCAGGAGCTGCCGGTTAAATCCGTGGTGCTGAAGCATCAGAAGGCCGTGGTGATCTCAATGCTGCTGACCTGGCTATTATCCGCAGGCGTGGTGGTGGTCATTTTGATGTCGCCGGTATGGCTGCAAAAGCATTACGGCTTTGCTCCGGCGGTGACTCTGCAGGCGAACAGCATTGCGACGATTATGCTGTGTGTCGGCTGCCTGCTGGCAGGCCTGGCGGCAGATCGCTTTGGCGCCAGCCGGACTTTTATTGTCGGCAGCCTTCTGCTGGCGGTGTCCAGCTGGGCGTTCTATCACCTTTCCGGCACCTCGCCTGAACAGCTTTTCCTGCTGTACGGCACCGTAGGGCTGTGCGTTGGCGTGGTCGGGGCGGTGCCTTATGTGATGGTCCGCGCCTTTCCGGCGGAGGTGCGTTTTACCGGAATTTCATTCTCGTACAACGTGTCCTACGCTATTTTCGGCGGCCTGACGCCGATTGCCGTCACTATGCTGATGGGCGTATCGCCGATGGCTCCGGCGTGGTACGTGCTGGCGCTTTCGCTGATGGGGCTGGGGCTGGGAATTTGGCTGCGTCAGGGGCTGGGGGAGTATACCGTCGCCGCGAGGGGCGAACTGCAGCGCCTGCCATAGCGTGGCTGCTGAATACCCTCGCCGTCAGGCGAGGGTATTGTCTATCAATGAGGCGCGCCGATCGGCAGAATGGTGCGACCAAACTGCTCGTTGAGCACTTCACCCATCGCCAGATAAATGGCGCTGCCGCCGCAGACTAAGCCAATCCAGCCCGCGATTTTAACGATGCCTTCGTTGTCGGCCAGGTGACCAATTGCCAGCAGGGCAAACAGTACGGTCAGGCTGAGGAAAACGAACTGCAGCATCCGTGCGGCTTTCAGGGTACCGAAGAACATAAACAGCGTGAAAACTCCCCACAGTCCGAGATACATGCCCAGGAAGTGCGCATTTGGCGCCTCCGCCAGGCCCATTTTCGGCATGAGAAGAATGGCGACCAACGTCAGCCAGAAGGCGCCGTAGGACGTAAAAGCGGTTAAACCAAAGGTGTTACCTTTTTTGAATTCCAGCAGTCCTGCGAAAATTTGCGCAATGCCGCCGTAAAAAATGCCCATCGCCAGGATAGCTACATCAAACGCGAACAGGCCGCTATTCGCCAGGTTAAGCAGAACAGTGGTCATGCCGAAGCCCATAAGGCCCAGCGGTGCCGGATTAGCCAACTTAGTGTTGCCCATAATTCCTCAGAATAATGATTAGAAAGGGAAGCATTACCCCGCCACGCAGCGGTGGGGCGCGGCATAATAATGAGGAGTCGGCAGGCTGTCTATGATCTGGCGAGGTATTTTTCACCAATTTTACACTCTGGCCGAACGATGCCGGGCATTTGCCTGAAGCCGGGCGGGGGATGATGGTCGTAAGGCTATGATCCGTGTGGCTTCAGGCCCCTCAAAGTCGGGGCGAACCCTCTGCAGCAAGCGTATGGCTTTAATCATCATTCATTTAAGGGGCCATCGCGGATGAACGATATGAAGCGCGCTTTTTCGCGCCATATCGGGGAAACCTCCTCGTCGCTGCCCGGCTTCGTGGGGCGATGAAGATAAAAATTTTTTTGCCTCCCCCCTTGATGAAGCGGTGGACGACCCCATCTTGTAGTCAACCGCAGTGAATGAACCTGAAAAAAAAAGATGTTGGGCAGTTGAAACCGCACGTTTCGCCCTTATTACAGGTTCACAACCACATGTTGATCGAATTTTTAGTGGAGACGTTTAGATGGGTAAAATTATTGGTATCGACCTGGGTACTACCAACTCTTGTGTAGCGATTATGGACGGCACTACTGCTCGCGTGCTGGAAAACGCCGAAGGCGATCGCACCACGCCTTCTATCATTGCTTATACCCAGGATGGTGAAACTCTGGTTGGTCAGCCGGCTAAACGTCAGGCAGTGACAAACCCGCAAAACACCCTGTTTGCGATTAAACGCCTGATTGGTCGCCGCTTCCAGGATGAAGAAGTTCAGCGTGACGTTTCTATCATGCCGTACAAAATTGTTGCCGCAGACAATGGCGACGCATGGCTTGATGTGAAAGGTACCCGCACCGCACCGCCGCAGATTTCTGCTGAAGTGCTGAAAAAAATGAAGAAAACTGCTGAAGATTACCTGGGTGAGCCGGTAACTGAAGCCGTTATCACCGTACCTGCATACTTCAACGATGCTCAGCGTCAGGCTACGAAAGACGCCGGTCGTATCGCGGGTCTGGAAGTTAAGCGTATCATCAACGAACCAACCGCCGCTGCGCTGGCCTACGGTCTGGATAAAGAAGTCGGCAACCGTACTATCGCGGTTTACGACCTGGGTGGCGGTACCTTCGATATCTCTATTATCGAAATCGACGAAGTTGACGGCGAGAAAACCTTTGAAGTTCTGGCAACCAACGGTGATACCCACCTGGGCGGCGAAGACTTTGATAGCCGTATGATCAACTACCTCGTTGACGAGTTTAAGAAAGATCAGGGCATTGACCTGCGTAACGACCCTCTGGCAATGCAACGCCTGAAAGAAGCGGCAGAAAAAGCGAAAATCGAGCTTTCTTCCGCTCAGCAGACCGACGTGAATCTGCCGTACATCACCGCAGATGCGACCGGTCCGAAACACATGAACATTAAAGTGACCCGTGCGAAACTGGAAAGCCTGGTGGAAGACCTGGTTAACCGTTCTATCGAGCCGCTGAAAGTTGCGCTGCAGGATGCTGGCCTGTCCGTATCCGACGTCCAGGACGTTATCCTGGTCGGTGGTCAGACTCGTATGCCGATGGTGCAGAAGAAAGTTGCCGAGTTCTTTGGTAAAGAGCCGCGTAAAGACGTTAACCCGGATGAAGCTGTTGCTATCGGCGCAGCGGTACAGGGCGGCGTACTGACTGGCGAAGTTAAAGACGTTCTGCTGCTGGACGTTACCCCGCTGTCGCTGGGTATCGAAACTATGGGCGGCGTGATGACTGCGCTTATCAACAAGAACACCACTATCCCGACCAAGCACAGCCAGGTGTTCTCGACTGCGGAAGATAATCAGTCTGCGGTAACTATCCACGTGATTCAGGGCGAGCGTAAACGCGCTTCCGATAACAAATCACTGGGTCAGTTCAACCTCGACGGCATCAACCCGGCGCCGCGCGGCATGCCGCAGATCGAAGTGACCTTCGATATCGATGCCGATGGTATCCTGCACGTCTCCGCGAAAGATAAGAACAGCGGTAAAGAGCAGAAAATTACCATTAAAGCGTCTTCCGGCCTGAACGAAGAAGAAATCGCCAAAATGGTCCGTGAAGCAGAAGCGAACGCGGAATCTGACCGTAAGTTCGAAGAGCTGGTTCAGACCCGCAACCAGGGCGACCATCTGCTGCACAGCACGCGTAAGCAGGTTGAAGAAGCGGGTGACAAGCTGCCGGCTGACGACAAAACCGCTATCGAGTCTGCGCTGACCGCGCTGGAAACTTCCCTGAAAGGTGAAGACAAAGCCGATATCGAAGCGAAAATGCAGGCGCTGGCTCAGGCTTCTCAGAAGCTGATGGAAATTGCCCAGCAGCAGCATGCTCAGCAGCAGGCTGGCGGCGCTGAAGCTTCCGAAAGCAATGCGAAAGACGATGATGTCGTTGACGCTGAGTTTGAAGAAGTGAAAGACAAAAAATAATCGCCCTTTGAACGGGTAAAACACTGGCACGGGCGAAGAGGTTTCCTCTCCGCCCGTGCACGCATGTTAAGGGGCTGAAAAACACCAATGGCAAAGCAAGATTATTACGAGATTTTAGGCGTTTCCAAAACAGCGGAAGAGCGTGAAATCAAAAAGGCGTACAAGCGCCTGGCCATGAAATATCACCCGGACCGCAACCAGGGTGATAAAGAGGCCGAAGCTAAATTTAAAGAAATCAAAGAAGCCTACGAAATCCTGACGGATGACCAGAAGCGTGCGGCCTACGATCAGTACGGCCACGCCGCGTTTGAGCAGGGCGGCATGGGCGGCGGCGGCGGTGGTTTCGGCGGTGGCGCGGATTTCAGCGATATCTTTGGCGATGTTTTCGGCGACATCTTCGGCGGTGGCCGCGGTCGTCAGCGCGCGTCGCGCGGGGCTGACCTGCGCTACAACATGGATCTGACGCTGGAAGAAGCGGTTCGCGGCGTAACGAAAGAGATCCGTATCCCGACGCTGGAAGAGTGCGACGTTTGCCACGGCAGCGGCGCTAAATCGGGCAGCAAGCCGCAGACCTGTCCGACCTGTCACGGTGCCGGCCAGGTGCAGATGCGCCAGGGCTTCTTCGCCGTTCAGCAGACCTGTCCGCACTGTCAGGGCCGCGGAACGCTGATTAAAGACCCGTGCAATAAATGTCACGGTCACGGTCGCGTAGAGAAAACCAAAACGCTGTCGGTTAAAATCCCGGCAGGCGTAGATACCGGCGATCGCATTCGTCTGTCTGGCGAAGGTGAAGCCGGCGAGCACGGTGCTCCAGCCGGCGATCTGTACGTTCAGGTCCAGGTGAAGCAGCACGCTATCTTTGAGCGTGAAGGTAACAACCTGTACTGCGAAGTGCCGATTAACTTCACCATGGCGGCGCTGGGCGGCGAGATCGAAGTCCCGACGCTGGACGGCCGCGTGAACCTGAAGGTGCCTGGCGAAACGCAGACCGGCAAGCTGTTCCGCATGCGCGGTAAAGGCGTGAAGTCCGTACGCGGCGGCGCGCAGGGCGATCTGCTGTGCCGTGTGGTTGTTGAAACGCCGGTTGGCCTCAACGACAGGCAGCGGCAGCTGTTGAAAGAACTTCAGGAAAGCTTCGGCGGCCCGACGGGTGAGAACAACAGCCCGCGCTCCAAAAGCTTCTTTGACGGCGTGAAGAAATTCTTCGATGATTTGACGCGCTAATCATCGTGCCGTGTAAAAAGCCACTTTATCGCAAAGTGGCTTTTTTATTTCTCGCCGTCTATCCGTTAATGATGTCTGAACCTCTCGATCGGACATCTTTCTGAACCTTCTCTTTTTAGCTCGTAAAAACCGATCGAAAGGGCAATAATAATCTTATTTTTTCGATCTGTTATGGCGATTAAAATAGTTTAAACGATGAATAATCCTGATAGAGAGAATAAAAAGTGAAACATCTGCAGCGTTTTTTAAGTAGCGATGCTTCCGGGGGCATAATCCTCATTTTTGCCGCCGTGCTGGCGATGCTGTTGGCAAATACCGACGCCACCAGCGGCCTGTATCACGCCTTTTTGACAATGCCGGTTCAGCTGCGCGTCGGTGCGTTAGAAATCAACAAGAACATGCTGCTGTGGATTAACGATGCGCTGATGGCCGTCTTCTTCCTGCTGATTGGCCTCGAAGTAAAGCGCGAGATGATGCAGGGGGCGCTGGCCAGCCGTCGTCAGGCGGTATTCCCGGTGCTGGCCGCCTTAGGTGGGATGATCGTCCCGGCGCTGATCTACCTTGCGTTTAACGCTCAGGACCCGATTGCCAGAGGGGGCTGGGCGATCCCGGCGGCAACCGATATTGCGTTTGCGCTGGGCGTGCTGGCGCTGCTGGGCAGCCGCGTGCCTGTGGCGCTGAAGATTTTCCTGATGGCGCTGGCCATTATCGATGACCTGGGGGCGATCGTCATTATCGCGCTGTTCTACACCAGCGACCTTTCCATGCTGTCGCTCGCCGTGGCGGCGGGAGCCATTGGCGTGCTGGCGCTGCTGAACCTGAGCGGGGTGCGGCGCACCGGTATCTATATTCTGGTCGGGGCGGTGCTGTGGACCGCGGTGCTGAAATCCGGGGTTCACGCCACCTTAGCGGGAGTCATTGTCGGCTTTATGATCCCGCTGAAGGAGCAGGATGGAAAATCGCCGGCGCAGCAGCTTGAGCACGTTCTGCACCCGTGGGTTGCCTGGCTTATCCTGCCGCTTTTTGCCTTTGCTAATGCGGGCGTCTCGCTGCAAGGAGTGACGCTTGAGGGGCTGACGTCGCTGCTGCCGCTGGGGATTATTGCCGGGCTGTTTATTGGCAAGCCGCTGGGGATCGGCCTGTTCTGCTGGCTGGCGCTGAAGCTGAAGTGGGCTTCGCTGCCGAAAGGGGCCAGCTTCCAGCAGATTATGGCGGTCGGCGTGCTCTGCGGGATTGGCTTTACCATGTCGATTTTTATCGCCAGCCTGGCGTTTGCCAGCACTGACCCCGGATTAATCAACTGGGCCAAGCTTGGCATTCTGACCGGCTCGGTACTATCGGCCGTCAGCGGATATATGCTGCTGCGTAAGCGCATAGCGGCGTAACACTTTCGGAGAGCCCGCAGAGGCTCTCCAGGACATTATCAGGGAGAGAAGCATGTCGCATATTAATTACAACCATCTGTACTACTTCTGGCACGTGTACAAGGAAGGCTCCGTTGTCGGGGCGGCGGAAGCGCTATTTCTGACGCCGCAGACCATAACCGGACAAATTAAAGCGCTTGAAGAGCGCCTGCAGGGCAAGCTGTTTAAGCGTAAGGGCAGGGGGCTGGAGCCGAGCGAGCTGGGTGAGCTGGTGTTCCGCTATGCCGACCGCATGTTTACGCTAAGCCAGGAGATGCTGGATATCGTCAACTATCGCAAGGAGTCCAATCTGCTGTTCGACGTTGGCGTGGCGGATGCGCTCTCGAAGCGGCTGGTGAGCGGCGTGCTGGATGCCGCGGTGGTTGAGGATGAGCAGATCCACCTGCGCTGCTTTGAATCGACCCACGAGATGCTGCTGGAGCAGCTGAGCCAGCATAAGCTCGATATGATTATCTCCGATTGCCCCATCGACTCAACCCAGCAGGAGGGGCTGTTTTCGGTGCGCATCGGCGAATGCAGCGTGAGCTTCTGGTGTATGAATCCGCCGCCGGAGAAACCGTTTCCCGCCTGCCTTGAGGAGCGTCGCCTGCTGATCCCCGGCAGACGTTCGATGCTAGGCCGCAAGCTGCTGAACTGGTTTAATTCGCAGGGGCTCAAGGTTGAGATCCTCGGGGAGTTTGATGACGCGGCGCTGATGAAGGCGTTCGGTGCGGCGCACAATGCGATTTTTGTCGCCCCGACGCTATACGCGCATGATTTCTACCATGACGAGTCGATCATTGAGATTGGCCGGATGGAGAACGTGATGGAGGAGTATCACGCCATCTTTGCCGAGCGCATGATCCAGCATCCGGCGGTACAGCGTATCTGCAACCGCGACTACTCGGCGCTCTTTACCTCGCCGCAGCGCTGACGGTCGGCAGATTTCAGGCATAAAAAAACCCGCTTTCGCGGGTTTTTCTACAAAGCGATAACAAGCAGGCTATTAAGCCAGTTTGTTGATCTGAGCGGTCAGGTTTGCTTTATGACGCGCAGCTTTGTTTTTGTGGATCAGACCTTTAGCAGCCTGACGGTCCACGATTGGTTGCATTTCGTTAAATGCTTTCAGTGCAGTAGCTTTGTCGCCAGCTTCGATGGCTGCGTATACTTTCTTGATGAAAGTACGCATCATAGAGCGACGGCTAGCGTTGTGCTTGCGGGCCTTTTCAGACTGAACGGCGCGCTTCTTAGCTGATTTGATATTAGCCAAGGTCCAACTCCCAAATGTGTTCTATATGGACAATTCAAAGGCCGAGGAGAATGCCCGTTTAGCCTTCTTTTGTCAATGGATTTGTGCAAATAAGCGGCGCTTAAAACAACGACGCTTTATTACGTAGTGATGGCGCAAGATTCTACCAGCTTGTTGCGGGCGAATACAGCCTTTCCACCATAAAAATCGACGGGCGCGCGTAGTTTTCCCCGCGTTCCAGCGCTGAGTTGATGAATTCTCGGGATCTTTCAACGAAGAGGTGCAATCGCTGGTTAACGTCGCCAGTTGTACAAGGTATACTCGGACGATTTTCACTGTTTTGAGCCAGACATGAAGCTGATACGCGGCATACATAATCTCAGCCAGGCCCCGCGCGGGTGCGTGCTGACCATTGGTAATTTTGACGGTGTGCACCGCGGGCATCAGGCGCTGCTGCAGCGCTTGCGCGCAGAGGGCCGCCAGCGTGGCTTACCGGTGGTAGTGATGATTTTCGAACCGCAGCCGCTGGAGCTGTTTGCCGCCGATAAGGCGCCTGCACGCCTGACGCGCCTGCGTGAAAAGCTGCGCTATTTGGCCGAAAGCGGCGTCGACTACGTGCTGTGCGTGCGGTTCGACCGACGCTTTGCCGCCCTGACCGCTCAGGACTTTATCAGCGAACTGCTGGTCCGCCGCCTGGGCGTGCAGTTCCTTGCCGTGGGCGATGATTTCCGCTTTGGCGCTGGTCGTCAGGGGGATTTCTTGTTATTACAGAAAGCCGGAGTGGAGTTTGGGTTTGACATAACCAGCACCCAGACTTTCTGTGAAGGCGGCGTACGCATCAGCAGCACCGCGGTGCGGCAGGCGCTGGCGGATGACGATCTTGCCCTGGCAGAAACCCTGCTGGGCCATCCGTTTACCATCTCCGGGCGCGTGGTGCACGGCGATGAGCTGGGGCGCACCATTGGCTTCCCGACGGCGAATTTACCGCTGCGTCGTCAGGTTTCCCCGGTTAAAGGGGTCTATGCGGTAGAAGTGACGGGGCTTGGCGACAAACCTTTGCCGGGTGTCGCCAATATTGGCACTCGCCCAACGGTCGCCGGCGTGCGTCAACAGCTGGAAGTACATCTGTTGGACGTTGTAATGGACCTCTACGGTCGCCATATAGATGTAATACTGCGTAAAAAAATACGTAACGAACAGCGATTTGCGTCGCTCGATGAGCTGAAGGCGCAAATTGCACGTGATGAGTTAACGGCCCGCGAGCTTTTTGGGCTGACCAGCCAGGCATAAACCTGTTGGTGTTTATCAAACCGAAATACGGAACCGAGAATCTGATGAGTGACTATAAATCCACCCTGAATTTGCCGGAAACAGGGTTCCCGATGCGTGGCGATCTCGCCAAACGCGAACCGGGAATGCTGGCGCGTTGGACCGATGATGATCTGTACGGCATCATCCGTGCGGCGAAAAAAGGCAAAAAAACCTTCATTCTGCATGATGGCCCTCCTTATGCGAATGGCAGCATTCATATTGGTCACTCGGTTAACAAGATTCTGAAAGACATTATCGTTAAGTCCAAAGGGCTGACGGGCTATGATTCTCCCTACGTTCCGGGTTGGGACTGCCACGGTCTGCCGATCGAGCTGAAAGTGGAGCAGGAATACGGCAAACCGGGCGAGAAGTTCACCGCTGCCGAGTTCCGCGCTAAGTGCCGCGAATACGCCGCGACCCAGGTTGACGGCCAGCGTAAAGACTTTATCCGTCTTGGCGTGCTGGGCGACTGGTCGCGTCCGTATCTGACCATGGATTTCAAAACCGAAGCCAATATCATCCGCGCGCTGGGTAAAATCATCGGCAACGGCCACCTGCACAAAGGCGCGAAGCCGGTGCACTGGTGCGTAGACTGCCGTTCCGCGCTGGCGGAAGCGGAAGTTGAGTATTACGACAAAACCTCCCCGTCTATCGACGTGGCGTTCCACGCGGTCGATAAAGCGGCGGTGCTGGCGAAATTCGGCGTTGCCGACGTCAGCGGCCCGGTTTCCCTGGTTATCTGGACCACCACGCCGTGGACCCTGCCGGCTAACCGCGCCATCTCCCTGTCGCCGGAGTTCGACTATGCGCTGGTGCAGGTTGAAGGCCAGGCGCTGATCCTGGCGAAAGACCTGGTTGAAAGCGTGATGAAGCGTACGGGCATCGCGGATTACACCATCCTTGCGGTGGTCAACGGCGCTGAGCTGGAGCTGATGCGCTTTAAGCATCCGTTCCTCGACTTCGACGTTCCGGCGATCCTCGGCGACCACGTTACCCTCGATGCGGGTACCGGCGCGGTGCATACCGCCGGCGGTCACGGCCCTGACGACTACACCATCAGCCAGAAATATGGTCTGGAAATCGCCAATCCGGTGGGTCCGGACGGCGCCTACCTGCCAGGAACCTATCCGTCGCTGGACGGTATCAACGTCTTCAAAGCTAACGACATCATCGTTGAGCTGCTGCGTGACAGCGGCGCGCTGCTGCACGTTGAAAAAATGCAGCACAGCTATCCGTGCTGCTGGCGCCACAAGTCGCCGATCATCTTCCGCGCCACGCCGCAGTGGTTCGTCAGCATGGATCAGAAAGGCCTGCGCGCGCAGTCGCTGAAAGAGATTAAAGGCGTGCAGTGGATCCCTGACTGGGGCCAGGCGCGTATCGAATCGATGGTTGCCAACCGTCCTGACTGGTGTATTTCTCGTCAGCGTACCTGGGGCGTGCCGATGTCCCTGTTTGTGCATAAAGAGACCCAGGAGCTGCATCCGCGCACCCTGGAGCTGATGGAAGAAGTGGCGAAGCGCGTTGAGGTTGACGGTATTCAGGCGTGGTGGGATCTCGACTCCCGCGACATCCTCGGTGCCGATGCCGACAGCTACGAGAAAGTGCCGGATACCCTCGACGTGTGGTTCGACTCCGGCTCTACCCACTCCTCGGTGGTTGACGTGCGTCCGGAGTTTTCCGGTCACGCCGCCGATATGTATCTGGAAGGTTCCGACCAGCACCGCGGCTGGTTCATGTCCTCGCTGATGATCTCCACGGCGATGAAGGGCAAAGCGCCGTATCGTCAGGTGCTGACCCACGGCTTTACCGTTGATGGCCAGGGCCGCAAGATGTCCAAATCCATCGGCAATACCGTCTCTCCGCAGGACGTGATGAACAAGCTGGGCGCGGATATCCTGCGTCTGTGGGTGGCTTCCACCGACTATACCGGCGAAATGGCGGTCTCCGATGAGATCCTCAAACGCGCCGCCGACAGCTATCGTCGTATCCGTAACACCGCGCGCTTCCTGCTGGCGAACCTTAACGGCTTCGACCCGCTGACCGACATGGTGAAACCGGAAGAGATGGTGGTTCTGGATCGCTGGGCGGTGAGCTGCGCGAAAGCGGCGCAAGAAGATATCCTCAAAGCCTACGAGTCCTACGATTTCCACGAAGTGGTGCAGCGCCTGATGCGCTTCTGCTCCATCGAGATGGGTTCGTTCTACCTCGACATCATCAAAGACCGCCAGTACACCGCGAAAGCGGACAGCGTGGCGCGTCGCAGCTGCCAGACCGCGCTGTTCCACATCGTGGAAGCGCTGGTGCGCTGGATGGCGCCGATCATGTCCTTCACCGCCGACGAAATCTGGGGCTACCTGCCGGGTTCCCGCGAGAAATACGTCTTCACCGGCGAGTGGTATGAAGGCCTGTTTGGCCTGGCTGACGACGAAGCGATGAACGATGGCTTCTGGGACGAACTGCTGAAAGTGCGCGGCGAAGTCAACAAGGTTATCGAGCAGGCTCGTGCAGACAAGCTGGTGGGCGGCTCTCTTGAGGCGGCGGTCACGCTGTATGCGGATAGCGAGCTGGCGACCAAGCTGAATGCGCTGAGCGATGAATTACGCTTTGTCCTGTTAACCTCCGGGGCGAACGTTGCCGACTATGCGCAGGCGCCGGCTGATGCCTGGCAGAGCGAGCTGCTGAAGGGGCTGAAGGTTGTGCTGAGCAAAGCGGAAGGCGATAAGTGCCCACGCTGCTGGCACTACACCAGCGACGTCGGCAAGGTGGCGGAACACGCGGAAATCTGCGGTCGCTGTGTCAGCAACGTCGCCGGTGACGGCGAACAACGTAAGTTTGCCTGATGAGTAAATCTGTTTGTTCGACCGGGCTACGCTGGCTTTGGGTCGTCGTAGCCGTGCTGATTATCGATCTGGGCAGCAAATTCCTGATCCTCCAGAACTTCGCTCTGGGGGATACGGTAGCGCTGTTCCCATCGCTGAACCTGCACTATGCGCGCAACTACGGCGCGGCCTTTAGCTTCCTCGCCGATAGCGGCGGCTGGCAGCGCTGGTTCTTTGCGGGGATCGCCCTCGGCATCTGCGTGATTCTGACGGTGCTGATGTACCGCTCGAAGGCGACGCAGAAGCTGAATAACATCGCCTACGCGCTGATTATTGGCGGGGCGTTAGGCAACCTGTTTGACCGGCTGTGGCATGGTTTTGTCGTCGATATGATTGATTTCTACGTCGGTGAGTGGCATTTCGCCACCTTCAACCTGGCCGATACCGCCATTTGTATCGGCGCGGCGCTGATTGTGCTGGAGGGCTTTTTGCCCGGCGCTGCGAAGAAAACCGCGTAATCCTTGCCGGGTGGCGTTTACGCCGGCCCGGCCTACATTATAAGCGTACCCCGCCGCCGCGCGGGGGAAACGCAGAACCAACTTAGAGCAAACCTGCATGTCAAACTCTGTACAGAGCAACAGCGGAGTGCTGGTGCACTTCACGCTGAAACTTGATGATGGCTCCACCGCGGAGTCTACGCGCAATAACGGCAAGCCGGCGCTGTTCCGTCTCGGCGATGCTTCGCTCTCCGAGGGGCTCGAACAGCACCTTCTGGGGCTGAAGGCGGGGGATAAAACCAACTTCTCCCTTGAGCCTGATGCCGCGTTTGGCGTACCCAGCCCGGACCTGATTCAGTACTTCTCCCGCCGCGAATTTATCGATGCGGGCGAACCGGAAATCGGCGCAATTATGCTCTTTACCGCAATGGATGGCAGCGAAATGCCCGGCGTGATTCGGGAAGTTAACGGCGATTCCATCACCGTTGATTTCAACCATCCGCTGGCCGGGCGCACCGTTCATTTTGATATTGAAGTGCTGGAAGTCGATCCGGCGCTGGAGGAGTAAAATGCAGATCCTGTTGGCTAACCCGCGCGGCTTCTGCGCCGGCGTTGACCGCGCTATCAGCATTGTCGAAAACGCGCTGACGCTGTACGGCGCGCCGATCTATGTTCGTCATGAGGTGGTGCATAACCGCTATGTGGTCGATAGCCTGCGCAAGCGCGGCGCTATTTTTATCGAGCAAATCGGCGAAGTGCCGGACGGCGCGATCCTGATTTTCTCCGCTCACGGCGTCTCGCAGGCGGTACGCAACGAAGCGAAAAACCGCGACCTGACGGTTTTCGATGCCACCTGTCCGCTGGTGACTAAGGTCCATATGGAAGTGGCTCGCGCCAGCCGCCGCGGCGAAGAGTCGATTCTGATCGGTCACGCTGGCCACCCGGAAGTTGAGGGGACGATGGGCCAGTACAGCAACCCGCAGGGGGGCATGTATCTGGTGGAGTCGCCGGACGACGTCTGGACGCTGGAGGTGAAAAACGACGCCAGGCTGTCGTTCATGACCCAGACCACGCTCTCCGTTGATGACACCTCTGACGTCATTGACGCCCTGCGCGAGCGCTTCCCGAAAATTGTCGGGCCGCGTAAAGATGATATTTGCTACGCCACCACCAATCGCCAGGAAGCGGTACGCGCGCTGGCGGAGCAGGCGGACGTGGTGCTGGTGGTGGGGTCGAAGAACTCCTCCAACTCCAACCGTCTGGCCGAACTCGCACAGCGCATGGGGAAAGCGGCGTATCTGATCGATGATGCGACCGATATCCAGGAGCCGTGGGTCAAAGCTGCCAAATGCGTAGGCGTGACCGCCGGCGCATCGGCGCCGGATGTCCTGGTACAGAACGTGATCGCTCGCCTGCAGGAGCTGGGCGGCGGTGAAGCGGTGCCGCTGGAAGGACGCGAAGAGAATATCGTATTTGAAGTTCCCAAAGAGCTGCGGGTCGATGTCCGTGAAGTAGAATAAGTTCTTTGCGCCGTCAGTATGCGAAGATGCCAGACTTAACGTCTGGCATTTTTTTTTGGAGAGTTTATGCGCTTACCGATCGTTCTTGATACCGATCCCGGCATTGATGATGCGGCGGCGATCGCCGCCGCGCTGTTCGCGCCCGAGCTGGATCTGCAGCTGATGACCACGGTGGCCGGCAACGTGTCGGTGGAAAAAACCACCCGCAATGCGCTGCAGCTGCTGCATTTCTGGAACGCCGACGTACCGCTGGCCCAGGGAGCCTCAATGCCCCTGCTGCGCCCGCTGCGCGATGCGGCCTCCGTGCACGGTGCGTCGGGGATGGAGGGGTATGAGTTTGTCGAGCATCGCTGCCAGCCGCTGCCGAAACCGGCGTTTCAGGCCATTCGCGATGCGCTGATGCATGCCCCGGAGCCGATGACGCTGGTGGCCATTGGCCCGCTGACCAACATTGCGCTGCTGCTGACGCAGTATCCGGAGTGTCGGTTTAACATTCGTCGTCTGGTCATTATGGGCGGGTCTGCCGGGCGAGGTAACTTCACCCC
>OLIJ01000057.1_pt1 | contig 110912 bp, 124 predicted proteins | sample 1609731 | NCBI WGS metagenome assembly OLIJ01 (sample SAMEA4350159, study PRJEB24818) | metagenome | biome: human; feature: gut; material: faeces | place: Denmark | collected 2013-09
ACGGATATCCGTGACGAACTGAACGATCGTGACCGCAAGATAAATGACTCTCTGACGTCGCTGAAAGACAGCGTTACGCGCCTGTCTGATGCTATCAAAAGGGATGAGGCTTACGCAGTAGAAACGCGTGCACAGCTTAATGAGCTGACACAGAAGCTGGCTGTTCTGGAAACCCGCGTAAGCACCTCTGATGCCTCAAAAACAGCTTCCCGGCCCCAAAAACGGCAGACAACCAGTGCTGTTGCAGGCATGAAAATCATGTCGCTGGAAGCAGGAATGGCGTGGATCAAATGGCAGGGCAGTACCTGGTCAGTCCGGGAGGGGGATACGCTGGGTAAAGTCACTATTCGTCAGATTGATCCTGCCACGCGCTCTGTGGTGACAACCGGAGGAACCCTGCGCTAATGGCACTGGATGCCGTCACGCTAATAGAGAATCTTGCTTCGGGCATCTTCACCGCTGGGCTGGATTTATTGTTCAGCTGGTCCGAGATGATTGGTTTTTTTGGCCTCATCGCACTTCTGACCCGGCAACGTTCCAGTCGAAGCCCATTATCCCCGGGCAAGTTTGCTATTGGCCTTTTTTTCTGCGCCGCGCTGGTATCTCTCCCCTCCATCATTAATGCCAGTGGTGCGCAGCTTGGCTTTGGCGCCACATCTTTTGATGCAATCGCGTATGTGCAACCCGCCACCTACGGCGTTGCTGCCGGGGCTGCAAACGCCGTACTTTCTCTGGTCCGGCTAGCAGGAGTGGGATTTGTCTATGCGGCACTCGATATGTTTCGACGATCAGAGCTTGAGGGGCACACCGCACTCAGTTCAAGTGAAAGCATTCGCGCTGCGACAGTAAAACTGTTTGCAGGGACCGGTATGGTCTTTTCACCTCAGCTCATCGATGCCGCACTTGCCACTCTCGGCCTCTCTTTTTAACACACTTCGTTTTTTATAACCCAAGGAGACACTATGTCACTTTTCCGTGCTATTTCCGCGCGTCTTTATGCCGTCGTTATTTTCTGCCAGCTGACCATGATGCAGTGCCGCGAGCGCATGATTCAGGGGCTGTGTGCTCTGGTCACGTTCCTGTTACCCGGCATGGCCTTCGCTGATGGCGACATTGCCGACATGTTAGGCAGCGCCGCTGATGGTGCCAAAAGAGGTAAAACATCCGGTCTGGAAATCGCCCAGGCAATCGGTGTGTTCATCTTCATCGGTGCCCTGCTGTCCTTCAAAAAAGTGGGCACCAATCCGCAGATCACCGTAGGCCGCTGCTGTGCAGGTCTGGCCATCGGCGCATTACTGGTCGTCGTTCCTGAAATTATGGGACGAACCCAGAAACAGCTCGGTACCAGCTCCGTCAGCATCAGCTAACCACAGGAAAGGGTCGGTGTTTACCGACCCTTTCAGGAGAAAACGATGAGCAAAAAGAAAAAGACACCTGACTGTCCATGGCTACATCCGCTTCCGGTTCCTGATGTTGTCCATTCCACAGCCCCTTTACTTCCTCCCCCCGAGAGCGTTTCGGGAGGGCGGTGTTATTGCTGTAGTGCTGACATGAAACATCTGTTTGTGTTACCGGAATCCCTGCCATTATCCCGACTTGCGGAAGACGCGCAGGATGCCAGGACCCGACTCGTCAGAGCGAAAGACACGCTGGCTCAGCTGGAGTCACGTCCCACCCCGCAGGTACCGGTTGAATATGAGAAACACGCCCGGGCTCTGAAAGCTGCCCGGACCGGGATGCAGCACGCATCACTTGCCGCCCGCCGGATTGCTTTGCGACACATCCCCAAAACACTGCTGACCGACACCAGTCTGCTGTCTGACATCGAACATGCTGAATTAGAACGGCTCACGACACCGTTTCACCTCTGTTACCTATGCCATGCCTGGCATGCCCTCAACGGATTTGCTGCTGCTCAGGGGGTCATGGTCTGGCTACCGGACCTGCACCCACGTAATGTTGTTGCCCTGAACCGAAAAGCCCTGCAGGCCGTCTTCAGCACCAGACCAGGCGAGGTTCGGGAAGGCCGTCGGGTACTGTCGGAACTGACCCGCCATCGTCTTCCTCTGGAAGAACGTTTCGGGGGATGGCGACCAGCTGACTATGCAGATGCGCTTAAACGTTTCCCGCCAGTCATGCGCGATGAAATGCGACAAAAAATGAACGGAGTGGCGTTGATCCTGACACCTGATTCAGTGACGGACAGTGACGTTCTGTCAGGAGCCTCGCAGACAACAATATTATCCTCACAGTCATCTGGTACCACTGTCACGTAAACCTAACGCAAGCCTTATCCCGCAGATGCGCCCACAGAAGCGCCTCGCCCATCAATACACGCCATTCCGGTGGAGTCTTCGCAGCTATGAATATCAACCGCCTTGTCTTCACTATTGAAGACGTTATGAATACCTGTTCCCGTTTCGCCGTCTCTGCTGACTTTGTCGACTACTGCGACATTCGTACGGTGATCGGACTGGACAAACAAGATCTGGAGCTCAGACCCTGGCTGGAAGCGCCTTATATAGGTGTCACCCATCATGGCTATTTCCTTTCTGTATTCGAAATATCCGGGGCATTGCGTGAAATGTCGGAAACAGCCTCAGACGATCATCCGGATGCGTTTGAAGGAATGATCGCGCACCTCGCGTCCACGCTCAGCACCACCTGGAAAAATATCGGCCATAAACTGGCCTTCATTTTCGAACGTGACCCGGAAAAAGGGCGTGACGAAGTCAGCGCCATGATCGCCCCGCAAATGCGTTCAATTCAGCACATCGGCGTCCAGCTGGATGACCTGCTTAATGAGAAGATCAATGTCATTTCTCCGTGGCTTGTTCGTGAGCGCTGCTGGCTTGCCGTCTGGAGCTCTCCGACACTGGTGAGTCATCAGGAACGAACCGATTTTAACGCCACCGTTCGGGCCATTCAGGATAAAGCACCTGTCGCGCGCTTTGGTCAGGAGCCCTGGCGCTGGCAAATGTCTGGTCTGAAGATCCGGCACGATAGCTTTATCACCACTCTTGAAAAAGCACTCGTACGCGGTGGAGACGGCTTGCTTGTCCGCCTGCTTGATGTGCCTGAGTTCTGTAATGAAATTAGACGTGAAACAGCACGCAACAGCACATCGGCCGCATGGCGCCCGGCATTACCGGGGAAGGCTGCGCCAGCGGGTGCGCTTCAGGAGGGCGACGCTACAGCACTGCTAGCTCCCTTCCTGAATCTTCAGGTATTTGGTTGTACGCCAGAAACAGAAGGTAATCTGGTGCATGCAGGGGGGCTGTGGCACGGCATGGTGGCCATAACACTTCCGCCTCAGCATCCCCGCCCCTTCAATGAGCTTGTGAAATTGGTTCCACGTTCCGTTCCCTGGCGCATACGAATCGACATCATGCCTGGCGGGATGAAAGCGCTGGGCTGGAAAAAGACTATTTCATCATTTGGACAATTTATTCCCTCTATTCGCCCACTTTACGACGCTTTCACACAGCTGGCTGCAACGGATGAACGCGATCCGGTCTGCGTGATGACCATTGTGGCGTCCACCTGGGGGCATACCCGGGAAATATGCTCCCGTAATCAGATGCTGCTTGAATCAGCGTTGCAGGGCTGGGGAGTCTGTAACACGACCACCACATTCGGTGATCCTCGCAGGGGATGGGTCAACAGTATGCTGGCCGCGTCAGCGGGCTCCGGCCCTGTTCCGCTTTACCCGCCACTCTCCCATGCGCTATCGATGTTGCCCTTCAACCGACCAGGTACCGTCTGGCGAGGGGAAGGCAACCTGATGCTGCACACGGAAGACGGATGCGCCTGGGAAGTCGGGCTGGGGTCTTCTCGACAGAACAAGCATACCGAACTTGCCCCTGGCGATTCGGGTCTGGGTAAATCGGTACTGATTAATACCCTGACGGAAATACAGGTATCTTCCGCCCAGGTTTCGCTTCCTTATGTGGCTCACATTGATAAAGGATTCAGCGCGATGGGGTTAATCCAGCTGATACGTGACAGTCTGCCAGAAGAGAGAAAGGACGAAGCAGTCGGCATCATACTCAGCAACGACCCGTCTAAGTCACGCAATGTCTTCGACATCCTGTACGGCGCTCGTAAGCCAGTGACACCAGAGAAGCAATTTATCGCGTCCATGTTGACGGCCTTCTGTATCGAACCGGATAAAGGGACCCCGCCTAACCCTACAGATACCCGGCAAATAGTGAATCGCCTGATTGATCTGGCGTATGACATGCGTAGTGGTATTGAGCCAAACATGTTCCGTTCAAACGTAGAGCCAGAAGTGGATGCGGCACTGGAGTCATCCGGTTTGTGGGGTGAGCACGATCCGGAGTGGTGGACCGCGACACCATGGTACGAAGTACGTGACCTCCTGCATGAACGTGGAGAGTTATCTGCAGCTCAGCGGGCACACTACCAGGCGGTACCAGAACTTGCTGATATGCCCGCGCTACTACGCAGTGAGGTTATTCAGGAGACTTTTGGCCGAATACAGCGTAACGGCTCACAGGAGCCCCTGGTGGAGTACATTGAGCGCTGCATGATTCAGGCCCGACAGGACTACCCGATGATGGCCAGTCGGACTCGTTTTGCGCTGAACCCGAACACACGCATTATTGCCGTAGACTTAAACAACGTCGCCGGCGATAAGACCCCGGCAGGCAGACTGAAAACCGGCATCATGTTCCTCTTTGCTGGCCACATCACTGCGGGTGATTTTTTGCTGCCGCAGTATCAGGATGAGGTAAAGCAAATACTGCCGGAAGCCTACCTCCCGGGCATTATGCGACGCATCAACCAGCTCGATAGTGAAATGAAAACCAAAATCTATGACGAACTGCACAACGTCAAAGGCATTGATTTCATCTTCGAAGCACTGGATACGCAGGATCGTGAACAACGTAAGTTTGGTATCCGCACGGTGCTGAGTACCCAGTTCCTTACCGACTATCCGAAAAGCCTGCTCGACTCTGCCAACACCCTCTGGCTGCTGCGCTTCCGCCAGGAAGATATTCCACTTTTACGGGACAGTTTTAAGATCCCCGAACACAATCTTCATGCATTCCTGCGTATGCCAGCTGGTCCGGCTGCAGACGGTAGTGGCGTACCGATGCTATGTATGATGCGCACAACCCAGGGGACGCTGGCACGGATTGTCCGGTTTACGCTCGGACCGCTGGAGCTGTGGTCGCTTAACTCAGACAAAAAAGACGGCGCGCTACGCAGAAATCTCTCGGATACGATCGGTACTGCCCGTGCCCGTCAGTTACTGGCGGAGAAGTTCCCTCGCGGATCCGCAAAAAAACTCATTGAGTACAGGGAGCGTAACAGTGGCGCCCGTGGTGATAAGGGCGTCATCGAATTGATGGCAGACGAAATGATAAATGAGCTGGGGTATGACCTTTGATGTGTTCCATCCACCTGACGCCACGCTGTCGCCGCCCGGTAAAGGGCCAGGTCAGTCTTTCCCGCCTGGTGATCGATGCCGACGGCGTGGAGTTCGTCCTGCCGTCTCGGCACTTCCGTACAGACAGTGCAGTGAACTCCCGGGCGGTATACGCGACCGATCGCCGGGCAACGCAAGAGGCCTGTGGCGTGCTTCTTTCACTCAAAGCGCGACCACGCCAGCTGGTCACAACAGCCATCTGGCAGGTCAATGAGCCAGGCGAACCGGTGCGGGAATCGCGTCATGTGGTCCAGTGGTTGCTACCTGAAAATACAGTGGCGGTGTTAACTGATGATACCTGGTTATGGCCGGAGGGGGCAGATACCCCACAACTCAGCCCGGGAGACTGGCCGGTACTGGATATCACCCCTCCAGCTCATGCAAGAATCACGCGTCGTGGGCTGACAATCATAGACACCCGCAGCCGGGAAGGACGTATCAGCAGACGCTTTCAGACCTTCCCTCTGGTCGCCCTCGCCCCCGGCACACAGTCAACCCGCCTTCCCGACGTGTTTACCCCGCTCAAATAAACGGAGAATTTCATGATACAACGTCATCTCCCCGCGCTGGCGCTGGCCATCGCGTCCAGCCTTCCCACTGTTGCCTGTGCTTTAACGGTCAACGTGAACTCCAGCGTTCCGATCACGACTCAGGTTCTGCCTGAGATGGCCACCATTCAGGCAACTCTGGTCGAAATACTACAGATGCAACAGGCAACCGGCACAGCCATCACACAGAACGCCGACAAGCTCGGCGCCCTGATTAATCAGGATGGGCAGGCTACTCGTCAGCAAATGATTTTCAATAATGAAACCCAACGTCTGGAGGAGGCACGGCAGAGTTTTTCGGTACCGGATTCGATCTGTAGTGATTCCGCATCCGGTGTGGCAGCACAAAGTAAAAGTGCATCAGGCAGCGCCGCGTCAAAACTCTCATCAGGCAAAGGTGTTTCCAGTTCAGCGGTGCGGAAGAGGATTTCTACAGCATCGGAAGAACAGGCCCGCGACGCTTATGACGGTGCGAACGTACATGCCGCGTACTGTACGGCAGCAGAATATGAACGCTTTGGCGGAACCGGTATCTGCCCTGCCGTCAGTAATTTGCCCGGAGGTGACAGTCAGGTACGCTCCATCTATGGCGGCGCGGGACCTGAAGGGCAGGCACCGGCACTTTCCTGGTCACAGGAACAGATTGATGCCGCTATGGCCTACATGAAAAACACGGCTCGACCTTCAGCAGGCCGCACGCCAGGCAAAGGTGAAGTCAACACTGTTACCGGTCGTACGTATGTAGGGTTGCTCAACGAGTACAACGGTATCATCGATGCCGCGTCTGAACCTCAGCTCTCGCTGATTGCCGACAGTAAGACCAGTGAAACCACCCGTGATGCCCTGAAAGAAGCACTGCAGTCACCTTCCGCTGCGCAGTATTTTGACAATGTGGCTTCGCCGGAGGCGAAGGCAAAGGGCTACATGAGCCAGCGAGAATTTGAATCGTTTGAGGCCGGACGTCGATATGCCAACACAGCCTATCTCTCCGACCTGCAGCAAATGGACGGGGATAACCTTATGCGCGAACTCATCCGAACTACGGCACAGATGAACTGGCAACTTAACGACATTAAAGAGTTGCTGCGCAAAGGGAACGTGATCGACGGCCAGCTACTCGCCGCCTTTGCCCGCCAGTCCTACGCCCCACGTCTGAAACAACTCGAATCAGCCATGAACCAGGGAGCTGCCAAATGACACTGGAAAAAACAGTCGCACGGAAAAAAGGACTACCTGGACGTATTACCCGGGGACTGCTGAGCATATTTCTGCCATTGCAGGAAACGAAGTGGTATTTGCGGGCTGCCCGGCACATGACCTCACGAAATATTGAGCGAATGCGTGATGCTTTTCCGGAGCTCATTACTGACGACAAACCGCCGGCTTCTCCTGACTGGGAAAAAGCCGTTGCGGAATCAGGTTGTACCCCCGCACAGCTGGATAAGGGGTATGTGAGCCAGCGCAAGCGCTGGCGAGTGCTGTTCTGGCTTATGGCCATACCGGTTCCGCTTGCAGCACTGACACCATTCATTATTGGCGGGAGTATCTCCGCGCACCAGATCAGCACCTGTGTGGTGCTGTTTTCCGGTGCTGGCGTGGCATGGTCAAAAGCGCTAATCGTAACCTACCGACTGTGGCAGTTACGCAACCGTCGCGTAAGTCTTGCTGAAAGAGGCACCTTTCAGCATTTCATGGCGGAAACCCATGCCGTACGAGATGCCATTCTCGGGAAATAGCTGCCCTTCTCTGCCTCCTGCCGACATCCCGGCATTCATGCATTATCCGGAGTTACCGTGAAAAATCTCATTCGTGCGCTTTGTGCAGGGCTGCTTATCTCTGTTACCCCGGCACGCGCAGGTGTCACTTACGATGACATAGTCTCTGCTGCAACCAATGCACAGGACCTCTCCCGACAGGCACTGGTCACTATCTTCGGCGATGTGGTGCTGGACCCTCTCGCCGCCGGCAATACCACGATGATCGGGAATCTGTTTGCTCTGTTTAACGGAATTATCGCCGTCCTTGCCGTCGTCTGGTTTGTATTTATTGGTCTGAAGCACATTAATAAAACGGGGCATCAGGGCAAGGTATTCAGTGGGGATCGCGATATCACCAGCACACTGAGCACAGTGTCAGGATTTTTGATGATTATCCCTACAGCCAATGGCTGGAGCATGTCCCAGCTAATCATCCTCTGGGGCGCGTCGATTATGGGCATAGGTTCTGCCAACCTGATGGTGTCCAAAGCTGCCAGTGATATTGCCAGCGGCTACTCCCTGACTGTCCAGCCCACACAGGCTTCGACCCGCACTTCTGCACGCGGTATTTTTGAGATGCAGCTTTGTAAACATGCCATCAATACTGCGCTGGACGATTACAACAGCACGGCAAGCTCGACCACAGCCAGAATGGCAGGGGTATCCGGTTCTTCTGGAGGGAATTATACCTACCGGGTCACTAATGGCAGCGGTGTGTGCGGCACGGCGACGATACCGGAACAACAGAAATCGGACTCCTCGTCTGGTTCCGGAAGCTTCTTTAACCCCTTCAGTAACCGCGATACACGTGAAGTGGTGGATGCGCAAAACAAAGCTATGGAAGCAATGATCCAGGATATGGACAGCGCGGCCAGCGAGTTTATGGCAGGGTTTATGAATAAACGAACAACCGGCAACGGCACACTCCCGGATATTGAAACCCGCATTCAGAGAGCAGCCAGTACGTACGAACAAACTGTTCAGCGCGCATTACCGGCGCAGAGTGAACAAAATGGCATACAGGATGCTGTCAGGAATTACCTCGACACATATGGCTGGGCGGCTCTCGGTGCCTGGTACCAGACTTTTGCAACGGCCAATCAACGCCTGACAGAAGTTGCCAGTCGCGCGCCTGCAACCAGTGGAATGTCATCTCTTGGGGAAATTGGCAGCGGAGACCTGTTCAATGCGGTAATGAGCGCCTACCGTACGCAATTGCAGAATTCCAGCTTCAGCCCCGCTTTAGGCACTATTGTCTCAAGTGACGAGCAAATGGCTGTCGATGGAAACGATCCAAATAGCGTTTTCATGAAATCTGTTGCGGGGCCAATGCAGAGACTAACCAATTATTTTGCTACATCATTAAGTGGTACAGGGACTGAAAACGGGCAAGTAAACCCCCTCATTAAGATGAAGAATGTAGGGGATTACACGTTGGGAGCGGCAGAAGGCACTCTCACGACTTATACTGCCGTACGCATAATTGCAGCTGCGGGAGAAGGAAGTCTGTTTGGTAAAGCTTTAGACTTATCGACAGGCACTGTCAGCGGTATAAATAAAGGTTTGGATGCGATTTCTCCAGCAGTTTATTTCCTGCTATTACTCATGTTTACTGCCGGATTCACTTTATCAATCTATCTACCGTTTATCCCGTTCATTTTCTGGATGACGGGGATTGGCAACTGGGTAGTTAGTGTGCTGGTAGGCTGTGCAGCAGGGCCTTTGTGGGGAGCAACACATCTGGGAACGTCTCAGGATCGTGGTAGCCGCGCTGCATATGGCTACATTTACTTAATCGACACAATGATCAGACCTACATTGATGGTGTTTGGATTCTTCTTTGCATCAGTAGCAATTATAGCTGTAGGCACAATTTTGCATGCACTATTCGGGGCTGCACTTGCCAACGTTCAGGCAAATTCTTTAACTGGTGTATTTAGCCTAGCTGGTTTTTTAATGATCTATGCCCGTCTGTGCACAGCACTGGTATCAAGTATGTTTGCATTACAGGCATATTTACCTGACTACGTCATTTCGTTCCTTGGCGGTAGAGATGCAGCAAATACTCTTGGAAGCATGGCTGGTTCTGTCAAAGATATGTTCGTAGCCGGTGGGAGGAATATACGGCATACCCCTGGTGTTAATACGAAGGGTATGAATGGTCCTGGTGAAACAAATAATGATGGGATTAAAAGCTGAGAAGTGGACATCTATCCAGTGGTGCTATAATATTGAGTGAAATATCTAAGGAGGGTTGACTGTGAAAGATAGATTCCCTAAGTGGTGGCTTCCATATTATGTAGTCAGAACTCTATTTTTGCGCTTTGGAGTTATTACACTAGTTTTACTTGCCCCGTTATTTACTTTATACGTAGCAAATGGGGATTATGTTATTGGAAGTGACTATGTGTTTCTCTTTAGTCTTTGGTTTATGCTGTTCGCCCCATTCGCCATAAATTACGGCATAGCCAAGAAACGCAAAAAAAAGATCCTTGCTGTTATTGAGAAAATCAAGGAGACAGGGCATTTCAACCCGGAAAGCACTTCTGAGGGCTGGCTCTTCTGGAAAAGTACCTACCTGGGTTTCGACTTTCAGCAAGGAACCTTTTTGTACGTCCGAATCTACCCGGGCAATGTCATGGATGTCATTGGCTTCGATGCTTACAGCCTGACACGTACAGAAGTTGAAGATTCAAAGTTGCGTCTCTTCACAAGGTTCACATCATTGCCGATGATTCCTATCGATACCGGTGCTGCATCCAGTATTGCTAACCATCTGCATGCAATGAACAACAAAGGATACACCTATAACTTCAACTTCCACGATGTCGTGAATAAAAAACGTGCCGAGATTGAATCTCTGACAGGGCTACCTGTTCCCGTTCTTGCCTGAAACACATCCAATACCTTCCAATAAATAGCCGGTTTAATTGCCGGCTATTTTCATTGATTTCATTAACGCAGATCATCGCTCTGAAAATTCACTTTAAAACAGATGATGATAATAAAAACCACAACCCATCTTATTAATGCCCCTCACTAAAACAAAGGAGATCCGTATCAGATCCTCAACAATCTAATATTTGACCAATCAATATAATTCCACCTGCCGTTATCACCAGTAAATACTCTTGCTAACTTTTCGTAAGCTCGGGCTCTGCTGCCCTCTTTTATTCAGTTAGTCTTCATCGTTTTTATTTAGGGAGCTTTTCCATGACATCCGCTCGCGCGGGAACGACTGACCCGCTTGAATTTCTTGGAGCCCTCGCCATCCTGGGCATTATGCTTCTGCTTGTTGCATGGCTGTTCTTGCCTGAGTTTGTGTACTGGTCATGTTTCATTTTGCATACCCTGTGGGGCATGGCTGATTTTGGCCCCTTCCACACCTGGGCCGCACCGCGTTATAACCTGCTGGCCGTCACCGCCAACAATGCCGAAAACATCACTTACGATCAGTGGATCAACGTGATGAAGCAAACGACGGTGATCCTGATGATATTCCTCATTCCCCTGTCTACCGCTTCGCTGTGGAGCTGGTTATGCCATCCTGCACGAAACTGGCAAACACGACGGGTACTCAATATCAGCACGCTGCCCTTCGCTATGGAAACCATTTCTCCTGCAATTGCCCCCATTCTTAATGAGGGGGATTCCAGTCGCCTGTTGCTTGATAAACGTCGTCCAGAAAGACGTCCGGCACAAAGCCCTGAGGGTTTCGCTGAAGAGCATGAACTCATCAGTAATATGCAGCTCGATGTTGCCCGCTGCCGGGCTGTTTTTATGGCCCAGCTGGGGCGTCCACTTAATGGATGGAAAAGTCTCGCTCCTCATGAAAAGGCATTATTCGCAATATTCGGCCTTCAGTTTTTCCTGGACGACCGACCGGCCGCACGTCAATTAATGGATGCCCTGAACCGCTCCTGTCGGATAAAAAGCCGCCGTGATAAGGGAAAATTCTCAGTTCCGGTCTATGCGCTGGCGAGAACCGCTTTTAAGCGCGTCATCCAGAGCGAAGGCGCGAAACAGTGGTTGCGTGAGCACCGTTACGTCAGAAGTGGTCTGGTCTGGCTGTACGCGCATGATTTACGGCTGACACCACCTAACTGGCTATGGCTAAAGGGGGTAGACCGCCCACTCTTCTATGCCCTGCACCGGGCAAACACCACCAAAGGATTTATTGAAGGTGCAGGTATCGTCGCCGTCGCCCGCACCGAGAGCGAGGCTATCCGACTTGGCCTCCCCTGCCCGCAAGCCTGCGTCGATGAAGCCATTGAGGGATTGCGCATCGATATGCTGTCCCTGGGGCTAATCTGGAACGAACCTCAGCCAGACCGCGACCGCAGGCGTCGCATCCGGACCAACTGGTCACTCACGGAAGACGTCATCACTCGCCCGGGTGACGATGACGATCTCATCTTCTGAAATTTCGCTCATTTCTGACGCTAATTATCTTACTGTCTACTGGAGTCTCATTATGTCGCTGGAAAGCACCTACACCACCTTTCGTTGTAACGACACCATTGTGGTTTTACATCAACACGGACATGGTGTTCCTCAGGCCCTGTTCACCTTTCGTGAGCCTCAGCGTATGGCCATCTACGATAAAAAGCTCATCGCTTTTTATCCATATTCAGCAGAAGCCGTGACACTTCTTGATGACCCGATGCACGATGCGGCGGAAGTCTTCAACACCATAGCGCGACACCTCAAAACCCAGAGTAAGGCAATAATGAAACGCCGTATTAAGTCCCTTGCCCTGTTTGTGAGCGGCGCGCTGATAGCATCTTCGTTATGGCTCCTGGGTACGGACAACCATTTCTCACTCAATGTGGGAAACCAGACACTGACTATCCCGGCAGAACCAGGCGCAATCGCACCGGCCCGGCCGCGGCAGACTGTTGCTGTTCAGGAGCCAGCCAACCCGACGGCAGGCAATACAGTCATTCAGGCTGCCCAGGCTGAATCCGACAACATGCAGAATATTATGAAGGAAAGTCATAAATCCTTACCGGCTTCGCCTTCTGAAGCCCTGAAAACAGCACCGGCAGCGGTAACGTCAACCACATCAGTAAAAAAAGAAGCGACGGAACAGCCAGCGCGACAGAAGATGGTGGAAATACTGAAGCGCAGTACCGATCGCGGTCTGTTCACCATCCAGCTCTCAACCGGGCATGAGCGTACGCTGTATGCATTCCTCGATCCTACCTGTGCGGTCTGCAGAAGTATGGAGCCGGCAATCGAACAGCTGGCACAGCGTTACAACGTTGTTGTATTCCCTGTATCAGTCGTGAATGACGGCGGCGATGCTGTAGAGAAGATCATTCCGGTTTTATGCGAGAAGGACCAGACAGCTCGTGCTGTTGCATGGAGTGATCTTTTCCGACCGGACGCAGGTATGCTGGTTCCGGGACAGACAACACCTCCACAGGTGAGCTCAGACTGTTCCGCGTCGGCTCAGGCCGTAGTAGCCGTAAACGATACTGGCTTCCGCACCTTTGGTTTTTCAGGTACGCCGACAGTGCTGACTGACACGGGCATTCGCCTGGCAACGGGCATGCTGACCGCGCCGGATAAAATTGATCACTTCCTGAAAATTACAGATCCAATGTCACCAGAACAGGTCGACCGCTTTGTGAGTTCCCTCAGTATCCAGGAGTAAACCATGAATTATACGCCCGTTAACCAGGCGCTCATGAAGCGCAATGCCTGGAACTCCCCTGTTCTTGAGCTTTTACGCGACCACCTGCTGTATGCCGGCATTATGGCAGGAAGTGTGGTGGCGGGGTTTATCTGGCCACTCGCCATACCGCTTTTGCTTTTGCTGGCCATCGTGGCCAGCATCAGCTTTGGAACACACCGCTGGCGTATGCCCATGCGAATGCCTGTCCACCTGAATAAAGTAGACCCCTCTGAAGACCGGAAGGTACGGCGCAGCCTGTTCAGAAGGTTCCCCTCACTGTTGCAGTATGAAACAACGCAGGAAAGTAAAGGTAAGGGAATATTCTATCTCGGCTACAGGCGAATGAATGATATCGGGCGCGAACTCTGGCTCACCATTGATGACCTGACCCGTCATGTGATGTTCTTTGCCTCGACCGGTGGAGGCAAAACCGAAACCATCTATGCGTGGATGCTCAATTCATTTTGCTGGGGTCGGGGCTTCACCTTTGTTGACGGCAAGGCGCAGAACGACACGGCGCGCACCTGCTACTACCTGGCCCGCCGATTTGGGCGAGAGGATGATGTGGAGTACATCAACTTCATGAATAGCGGCATGTCCCGCAGTGAGATGATCCACAACGGTGATAAAAGTCGGCCACAGTCTCACCAGTGGAACCCCTTCTGCTATAGCACTGAGGCCTTTGTTGCTGAGACGATGCAATCAATGCTGCCGACCAACGTACAGGGGGGAGAATGGCAGTCCAGAGCAATTGCAATGAACAAGGCGCTGGTTTTTGGCACAAAGTTCTATTGCGTCCGTGAAAACAAAACCATGTCGTTGCAGCTGCTGCGCGAGTTTATGCCACTGGAGAAACTGGCAGAGCTTTACTGCCGTGCCATAGACGATCAATGGCCAGAGGAAGCTGTCTCTCCGCTCTATAATTATCTGGTAGACGTACCGGGTTTCGATATGGCCACCGTTCGCCAGCCTTCAGCCTGGACAGAAGAGCCACGCAAGCAGCACAGCTACCTGACTGGGCAGTTTCTGGAAACCTTCAACACATTTACGGAAACGTTCGGTAATATCTTCGCTGAGGATGCCGGTGACATTGATATTCGCGACAGCATTCACAGCGACCGGATACTCCTGGTACTTATCCCGGCAATGAACACCTCTCAGCACACAACCTCTGCACTGGGGAGAATGTTCGTTACCCAGCAGAGCATGATACTGGCCCGGGACCTGGGACATCGTCTGGAAGGGCTAGATTCCGAAGCTCTCGAAATCACCAAATACAAAGGCCCCTTCCCCTACATGAACTATCTCGACGAGGTGGGAGCCTATTATACCGAGCGTATTGCCGTTCAGGCCACACAGGTGCGTTCCCTGGACTTTTCTATCGTCATGATGAGCCAGGACCAGGAGCGCATTGAAAGCCAGACCTCAGCCACAAACGTTGCCACCCTGATGCAAAACGCCGGCACTAAGGTTGCGGGTAAAATCGTAAGTGATGATAAAACGGCAAAGACAATCACTAATGCCGCAGGACAGGAAGCCCGGGCGAACATGGTCAGCCTGCAACGGCGTGACGGTATCATTGGTACCTCCTGGATCGATGGCGACCACATCAATATTCAGATGGAGAACAAAATCAATGTGCAGGATCTGATTAAATTGCAGCCTGGTGAGAACTACACGGTATTTCAGGGTGATCCGGTTCCGGGAGCATCCTTCTACATCGAGCCGCAGGACAAAACGTGCAATGCACCCGTCATTATCAACCGATACATAACGATTAACCCACCGAACCTTAAGCAACTACGTAAACTTGTTCCACGAACAGCGCAGCGCCGTCTTCCGGCTCCGGAGAACGTCAGCAAAATCATTGGTGTTCTGACAGAAAAGCCCTCGCGTCGGCGTAAAGCGGCAAAAGCTGAACCCTGGAAGATAATCGATACCTTTCAGCAGCGTCTGGCCAATCGCCAGGAAGCGCATAATCTGATGACTGAATATGATACGGACCACCGTGGACGGGAAGAAAACCTCTGGGATGAAGCGCTGGAGGTAATCAGAACAACCACTATGGCGGAACGTACAATACGGTACATCACGCTTAATAAGCCTGAATCGGAACCGACGCAAGTAAGCGCTGAAGAAATTCAGCTCGCACCAGATGCGATACTGAGAACGCTGACACTCCCGCAGCCGGCTTATATTCCTCCTTCCAGATATCGAAACGAGCCATTTATCTCCCCGAAACTGCCTGATTCACCACATCCGGATATGGAGTGGCCAGAGTGATAGTTCAAAAAAATTGTCTTGTTTCAGGAACCGCTGCCGATAAACAAAATGATATAGAACAGAAGGAAATGAAATGAAGAAGCTACTATTTGCCGCCCTCCTTGGTTTTTCATGTGTTGCCGCTGCAGCGCCCCAGCCCGTTATCGACACCGATGCCGTGGCGCAGTTGTCTGAAATCCGTAACATCCTCCTCACGAACCAGCAGAAGGTGTACGCCTGCTCCGATGGCGAGAAGCTTTATACCGTCGGGTTGCAGATAAAACATGATGGTTCTGAATACAAATGTGTTTTAAAGAAAGACCATGCTGAATGGGAATTAGTCCCACGCATCGCATTCAACTAAATAAGGCCGCGAAAGCGGCTTTTTTACACCCCTTGTTTAATTCCCGCGCCTCCTGGACAGGGAGGTTATTCCGCCCAGTTCTGCTGGTTGCGGGAGATCGGGCTTGGTATGATGCGAATGTACTCGAAAATCCCTTTCTGAACGTTAGCCTGGAGGAATCAATGTTATCTTTTATTTTAGCGTTCTTTTTACTATGCTTGTTTTTCGCTGGCCTTATTCTCTTTCCATACAACAAAGTAGCTCAGTGGCTAAAAGGAAATATCCACATACGCACCTTCTGCGCTGGTATCGCATTGATTGTGTTCGGTTTCATATTTGATGGTGAACAGGCTCCAGTTAATTCTGCAAATGAAATGAGTGTAATCCTTCCTCAGTATGCATCCGGTATTCATATATTTATTGTTGCCGTCGGTGTTATCTGCTTAGTGGCCTCCTTCTTTATCAGCCGCCTTTTCAGTGATAACGAATAATCCTGCGATCTGGCGCTCGTAATCCTTGCTGGGCGTCAAACTGTTTCCGTTATAATTGCTGGCATTCTGTCAGCTTGAGCTGCGCGGTCATGCTCATAAATGCCTGGCGTAACTTCCTCTCCGGATGCGCAGCCGGTCGCGGAACTGCTGGCATACCCTGTCTGTTACGTAATCCTCTCCCCACATTGGACGTTCAGGTTGTTCTGTCCAGTTCTGCTGGCAGTACGGGAGATTGATAAGTATGATTGATAAAACAGGGGGCAGAGAATGAACATTCCTAAACAGACACTGGTTTTATCTATTGCAGGTTGCTCACTTCAGTTATTCTTTATTTTCGCTTCTTTCATAGGTGCTGATGATAGTTTTGCTGTCTTCTGGACATCATGCGGCTTTGCCTATGTATTGCTTGCGTTCCATGTAGTCACGGGCGTTGTCGCTTGTTATGACATAAAACATCCCCTAAAAGTTTAAAAGGCCGCATTTGCGGCCTTTTTTATTTCTTATCTGCGGGCTAAATTCCATCTGGTCCCCGAATGCTTATAACGGTGAAGGTGGTTTCCAGTTTGGTCCTGACTCATTGCGCACAGCTTCTGTATTACTCCCCTGATACGTCATTTCAGCAAAGCGCATCTCGCTTTCAACACGCACCTGGTCGACCTCCGGTCGCGAGATCTGGTATTCACCTTCATCACGGTGGTTCACATTGTGCCATGCCACCATTTTGGCAAAAGCTGTATTGAACTGTTCATTATTCCCTTCCGGCGCCATCGCGACGCTCGGAGAACGGCTGAAGAGAACCGGCGCGACTTTGACCATATCCCGCTTAAGCGCATCGTAATCGCCACTGTTCCGGAAAATAACCCTGTCGCCATAGTCGGTACAAATATGGCGGCCTGTCTCCGGATCGCGGAACTGGACTCGACCGTTCTTCTTCAGTGAAGCCCGCAGGCCAGGAACACCGGAATACATCGGCGTTCCGCCTGGCTCACAGATAACGACACATCGGTTGTCTGTTGTGGATTTCACCGCATTACCACGACGATCCCTGTAATCCCATCCTCTCAGCTGCGATATCGCAGCTTTGTCACCTTTCACCGCTTCAGCTTCCACCCACTGCCGGTAAGACGGCGGATACCATTTCCCCTGCCCGATAAGCTCAGCTCGTTCAGTCTTCATGGTTTCTTTCAGCGCAATCAGTGCCTGCATGCGCTGAAGCTCTGCAATATGATAATGCAGCTTCCTCACCAGAGGGTCTCGATGTTCGATGCGGATGCGCGCTTTACGCATCCTGCATTCGTCATGAATCGCCTGGTAACGTTCACGGCCATGCAAATCAGGGCGCTGCCAGTTAGCCCGCCAGGCTGCATAACGGGCTTTCAGATCTTCTCGCGCAGCTGCGCGCGCTTCGCGACGCTGACGACGCAATTCAGGATCACGCTTCATACCCGGAATATCGCGGTCGCTCACGGCCAGTTCAGGATTATAACGGCTGACCGGCTTAACACGTTCAAAGATGTCTGACGGCACCGAAACAAACGAACCAGCATGGGGTTCAGAACGTGCAAGCGTCAGATCAGGATGAACGTGGCTGGCCTTTACAGGGGTCTGTTCGTGATTGTAAGCGTCCATCACAACCAGGCCCTGCTGCTCGCGCATCAGCAACAGCCCCTGACGCGCAAGTAGCTCATGACAGCGTTCCCAGGTAAATTCACCACTACCGATCAGCGTCTCAATATCCTGACGGCAGTGTGAAACCGCATAGCCCCAGAGGCTCTCCTTATCAGAGAAAATCTCACGTTTCAGCGCCCCCTGCGGACCCGAACCTGTTCGCAGCTTTCGCCATTCCCGATCGGAAACTGGGGTGGCTTCCAGACCGCCGCCGGTGAACTGTTCCGCAGGGGGAACCTGCTGGAAAATGTCTTTCGGTACCGGCTGCCAGCCTCCTTTATACGAGTCCAGAATAGCCTTCGTTAGCGCAGGCCACACACGTTCCGCCCTGACAGGTGTACGCGTTGAGTCATACCCGTCACAGATAACCAGACGGTCATGCTGTTCTTTCAGATACAGTCCAGACTGTGCCAGAAGCGTATGCACTGACTGTATGGTTCGCTGCGTTGGATCCTGATCAAGTGCAATCAGCGGCGCCCGTAAACGTGCGATCGCATAGTCGGATAAGGATTCTTTCTCTGTCATCCGTTCAGGGCGAGACGGCATAATAATCTTGTCTGGTTCATAGCGGCCGACAGCCGGAACTTGCGTGAAAATGTCCTGTGCAGGAGGAACAAACTCACCCAGTTTACGAATAAGTTTATCGGTATCAAAGGCGTGTCCAAACGCAGAAAGCGTAACGCCAGGACGTTCACGTTCCCAGCCGTCCTTCACTTTTAGCTCGCCGCTCTCCTTTGTCAGGAACAGACCTTCTTTCGCAAATCTCTGATGGAGAGAAGGCCAGTCGGTCACCGGTGACTCCCGTAAACCAGCTATTGCCGTGTCAGCGATATATTCTCTCAGGCTCTGATTACGGCCACGTTTCCAGGCACTTTGACGATCGCGTTCAACAGAAGTACGACGAACAATACGATTATCAGGGGCAATCACATAGCAACCATTGTCAGGTGAAAACCCATGTTTGATCTCCAGTTCACGACAGGCTTTACTCAGTTTTTCCTGGCTGTAAGCAAGACGGTTAAGATAACCAGTCTCTGGATGTACGCGATTTACAGCGATGTGTACGTGGAGGTTATCCGTGTCAGTGTGAACGGCAGCAACGAACTGATGGCCCGCTAAACCGAGACGGGAAAGTGTATGGCTGACCGAATCATAAATCTGTTCAGGACGCGGGCTTTCGTGCGACTGCCAGCTCAGAATATAGTGGAATACAGGATCACTTTTGTTGTGGGCAAACTTCGCTTTACGTGCGGAGAACTCCATTTCTTCAGCTGCACTTTCAATTGATGTGCAATTGTGGAAACAGGTCACACCGTAAAAATTCACCCATTCCCCGCCGTCAGGCATCACGTCAACCAGCGAGATAAACGACTCATCGCGCAGTTTAGTAGCGTAGTCAACCAGACGGGAAAAGCGACTGCTGTGCGGCATTTCTGGCTTTGTTCCGGAAGCTTTCACGGCTTCCATTAAATCATCATCGCGCGGTTCATCACGAACAGAAACGTACGACACCAGGTCCCCAAAGGAGGACTTGCCGTCTTGTCGTTTCGGTGGAATAACCGGGATCATGATGTTGTTCTTCTCTCCGTGCTAATCGTTGCTCATGAGTTTGTTTCTGAGCGTGGTCGACAGTTCTGTTATTGCGACAAGGACCGTGGAGTACTCTTTATCCCCCACTCGTTTTCCTTCAACAAAGAGATGCTTTTGCAGTCTCCCCAGCCTTAAAAGTTCGGTCATAAAGCTGTCGTCGATGAGTGAAATCATCTTTCTGTTCATCGCTGCGTTACGGATATAAGCCGATACGCTTTGCCCCACTGCTTCCGCTTTCTGTTCGATCTCTTCGATTTCATCCGGCGTGAACCTCAGGGTCTTGATTACGGTTTTCTGCCGTTTATCACTTCCCCTTCGGGATGCTTTGTCGCTCATGTGTGCTCCTTACTCGGGTGTCGGGGCGGAGCCCTGACCAGGTGGCATTTGGAATATCGTGCGTGCGCGGTATTACAAATGCACATCCTGTCCCGTCTTTCGAGCCATTATACGCTTCGCTGACTGTTTCGCCTAGTGGCGATTTGACGGCATAGGCAGTGCGGAGCACTGCCACTTTTCAGTGGTCAATGTTATGATTTGGATGACAATATTCTGAAAGAGGCAAGAAGATGAGTAAGAAGGCATTTTATTCAGATGAAGATATCGAGCTGGCAAAAGTTGCTCTGGCTGGATTACCGGATCTGACACCTCAGCGCAAATCACAAAAGGAATTTCTTGATGCAATCCGTGATGACCTGTTAGCACTGGTCAAAACGAAAGGTTACACGGTCTCTGACATTAAAGAGACACTAAAAACAACGGGGTATGAAATCAGTGAGAGAGCACTTCGTGAAATCGTTCGTGATGCTGATAAAAACAAACCAGCCCGTAAAAATCGCAGGCCGATGGCAGGGAATTCGTCATCACCAACGAAATAATTCCTGCATCCTGAAGATGTGATGTACTGATACTTTTCTTACCTGGCTGAAATCTTTTTTCAGCCAGGCTCGAAGAAAAATGATGTAGTAACTACCATTCGAACGTCGGAACGCCTGCCAACATTTCTCCCCATGAAGTAAAATGAACCATGCTGATATCAGCCTTAATCATGGCAGTATAAATCACTATTCTCGCCGCTTTTGAAATTCCATGACGTTTCAGAGCGAGAAGCGGATAGCTGATGGCATCAACACGAATGATGTAACCCAGATCGGATTCATGTATCCATTCTCTTTCATATTCTGCGTGACATAGTTCGCTCAGAATCTCGCTATCCCTCCGCGTAATATGGCTCAGACTACATTCCAGAACAGAACGCAAAACTTTGTAATTAAGTTCAATGCGCTGTCCCCATCCGAGCGATGCAGTAACATCCTCCCACGTCCAGTGAGGGTTATCAGGAACCTGAGCAGTAAGCTGTTTAAATGGCAAACTAAGTGCGGTCGACAGATTCAATCCTGATGCAACAATGCGTGGATAAAGCTCACTGGCTTTACATGAGTAAATCAGTTCTCCATTAACGAAGAGAGCTTCATCACCGTTATCAAGACGGATGCAGGTAACACCATGAGGCGCGCGGGAAATGTAGTGAGGCATGTTCCATTCCTTTCAAAAATGTGCCGGATAATATTCCGGCACTGTGTTATAAAATTCTGCCCCATTGCAGGGCTGCGGTTATCAGGCGTACGCGTGGGAAAGCTCAAGGGTACTCAGAACGTGATCCCATTCAGCCCCGTTAAGTGCTGGAATATGGATCGGTTTCTGAACACGCCCACAACGGACCAGTGATGTCCCCAGTTGTTTCAGATGTGGCGCGATAGTGTCTGGTTTCAACGTTTCGCGGATTTTCCTTGGATGACGGGTTTTAACCCGCTCCTTTACAAAGTATTCGCGACATGCGACGATGAACTGGTCTTTCATAGTGCCTCCTCAGAGTCATTATGATAACGAGCTGTTACAGCAGCCCGTGTAAACAGGCAGGGCACCCGCCCTGCTTTTTTATTGCCAGTCTTCCGGCAATATCCTGCGCGTCTTACGACGCAAATCTTGCAGGCCATCCGGCCTTTTCTGCCGTCGTCCTTTTCCGTTTTCTTGCAATGAGGGAAATGCCTTCATTACGCTAATGCCCTGACAGGGTGACGATGGAAAGCAGGGGTGAAGGACAGATTATTTGGAGCCTGCGAGAAAAAATCTGGACGGAAAGCGTCAGCGTCCCTTGCTGAACAGAGGCGCTCTGTCAGAGTGCATAAGTAATGAAAGGCTTTCACGGCAGAAACGGACAGGACGGCAGAAGGCGCCGGTTAATCCGGCGTTCCCTTGCGGCCGCCGTGGCGGTCAGTGGGAGCGGCGCTGCCGGAACGGCAGCTGCAAGCGGGATGGGTTCAGGTATCGCTTGCTATCCGTCAGGACGGAGACGCGTGCGGCTCCGCGTAGCGCGGTGGGCGTACGGCCACCACGCGAAGTGCAGGCGACGACCCGGCAGCGACGGGGAGCCGAAGGTACCCAGATGTCAGTCCTGACAACATGCTTTTCGTCGTCATTTAGCATCAAATTAATCCACAAAAAAAATCAATAAAAGTGCAGAATCTGCACTTTATTCATATGTACTTCCCCACAAAAAAAACACTAAAATAAGTGCAGAATCTGCACTTATTTAGGTATCAGAAAATGACGGGTTACGAACTTCGTTTATGGCGAAAAGGTATGAACTGGAGCAGTGACAGGGCGGCCGAAGAGCTTGGAGTCAGCCTGCGAACATGGAAAGTTTACGAGAAGTCGGAAAAGGTATCGCGGGTAGTAGAGCTGGCAACCGTAACACTTTCTATCGCTGCTGCTGTTCCTTCCTTCGGACACCGGAAAACCACCAAAGAAAAGATAATTACCATGATCCAGACACTAACCGGCGCTGCTGGACTCATCGGGAGGCGCTGAGCACCTCCCAGCCCTCATCAGGCGGCTTTCGATAAATCGCGCATAAAGTCCATCATAGCTTTAAGTCTGCGCTGAGTGTTCAGCTTCGCTTCAAAGTCGTTGAGATAGTAAACAGGCGTATACCGTACACGATTGAACTGCATAGTGAGCGTGTTCCCTGTCACCACCTCCGCCGCAATCCCCAAAAGAGACAACTGGATAAATGCCATATCGGCAGCAACCGGATCAATATCGATGCAACTGGCGAACAGGTGCGCGGAGGGATTGATATCAGCCTCAAGCAGACATTCAGCATAGGCAATAATCATTCCTGCCGAACCGCAGGCCGGATCGCTTATCGTCGCGATACCCTCCCGCGTGACCGTCTCTTTAATGCCGGAAACCAGCATTCTGGCCATCATTGACTGGACAGAATAAGGGGTAAAATATTGCCCCATACCTCCCGACCCCAGCTCAAGCTCCATAAAAATTGAGCCGATGAAGTCATGGAATTTAGCCTCCAGCGCGCAAACCATCAGACGGAACAACTCATGAAAATTGCGGATATCGTCCGCATCGTATCGCGCGCAGATCTTCCGGCAGTTTTCCGCGTTCTCTGGCGTTCTCACCCGCGCAATATCCAGTTCGCTCGCGGCAAGTCTGACAAAATCGCTGAATACATCCCAGCGGTGAAGGTGGCGGGCAGTCTGGTTAAACAGACTGATAAACTGCTTACGCGCGGTGTCGATGCTGATAAGACGCGGGGGGACTTGCTCTGACTGGACAGCCGGAGCCGTCTGCACGACAGGGCGGGCGGCTCCGCGCCTTTTTGTCTCATTGAAGAAATCGGCAAAGCTAATCTGGGTCATGTTTTTTTCTCCTGCCGCCCCGTCAGGGGCGGCGTTGTTGTCAGTTACAGGCGCGGCTCAGTTCAAGCGTGCGCAGCACATGACCCCACTCGCTCCCGCGCATGGCGGGAATACGTACGGATCGCCCCTTTTTCCGGCAGTGCGCAATATGACGCCCCAGTGCCCGCATTTCCGGACTGAGGGCATTGCTGGCAATTTCACCGCGTTTGATACGCACCTGCTTTTTCACGGGCGCGTTTTGAGCCTCCTGCATCTGGACATAGAGGGCGGTTGGTGTAACAATCGAAACTTCACTGAATTGCATGGGTTTGTTCCTTTTAGTGAAAGCCGGATTTTTTCGTTGGAATCGCTCAAATCCGGCGTGGATGGAGCAGGCGTAAGCCTGCTTTTTTCATTTCTGGCTCTGGCTCTCAGGGCTGAATGCTGCTTTCACCTTCGCCACGATATCGGCGTGATTCAGGTTGCTGTAATCACGTACGCGGAAATAACGCTTTCCAATACGGACAAAAATGTCCGTCACGTTCATACAGATCATCTCTGCCAGCATGAAGGTTTCAGTGTCCTGTGCGGTGTCACAACGCCAGTTGATCATCGGTGGGTGCATTCCTGCCGCATCGTGGAATTTGTTCACATCGATTTCCACGGGGGCGATCAGTGCGGACTTTTCACGGCTCAGCCAGTAGGCCATTTCCGATTCGGCGCTGGCGCTGGAATCAAGAGAAGCGAAAGAATCAGTCGTGTGTAAATGCATGGTTTATCTCCTTTTATCAGTACATGCCGGATATCCGGCGTGGGGTTACAGCTGTACGTATTGCAGGTTGCGTTTCAGTTCAAAAAGAAAATCAGGTTGAAACGACCAGGCGCGCCAGTTAAGCGTTCCGTTGGTGCGGATCTCCACCTGCACATCGCCGTATCGGGACACATCGGACACGGTGACAGTGACGCCCTCTTTCAGCGCAGTGGCCTGAGCCACCCACTCCTTCGCGACAGAAACAGGGTTTTGTTCTTCCTCCATCTTCCTGGAAGATTCTTGAGCGGCGGTTTTGACGTTGACGTTTCGTGTGTGCATCCTGGTTTTCTCCTGTGGTGATGGTGTCCATCTCCCTGGTGAGTTCTCTCGCGGCAAAGGGCAAAGGAGCGACGGCGGGGCGGCAGGAAAAGGGCGCAGACAAAAGTTTTTGCAATCCCTTGCAAAAAGTTTTGGCGGCGTTCATTTAACCCTTTGGATGACGACCTGACGGTGCTACGACCAGCCCTCCGCGTGAGGACACACGGGGGATGGACTCACGCGGGTGAACAGGATTGCACACACCCGACACGTCGGAACGGCGTGTCGCCATTAGAGCGACGGCTTCGCCGGCGCGGTGAAGGCGTTCCGGACGGTACGGCCGGAGAAGCCGCAGTTATTGACCTTTGCCATCAGACCCTAGCGATAGCCCGAAACCGCTTGCGGGTTCGGCGGAGACTGGCTGGTGCGTAAGCAGCTGCCTGGCGGAGTGGGGCTCGACGACTGGACCGCCACGCGGGCCAGGAGCCGAAGGTGGCCATTGCCCTACCCGTCTTTCTGGCTCTGGCCATCACGGAACTGCAGCGAAGAGAACTAACCAGCAGGATATCGATCAAAACAGACAGGATGAGGCACTCGGAAAAGTCCTTTCTGAAGCACAGCTTCAGCAGACTAATCGCAACAGCGTGAATTAACAGCAGCTAGGAATTGAATGATTGAGCGAGGACAAACCAGAGGGAGCAGAGGGGCAGCGCCGGAGGCGCGCCCCGCTTCCCCCGAACCCCGCAGGGGTACGGTCCGTCCCGGAAGTTCAGGCGTGCGGTCGCGTCGGGATGGAAAAAGGGGCTACCGGCGAACCGGCAACCCCTTCATAAAGGCGCTTCAGGCATGTCAAACCAACTCAGCCCTGAAAAGGCGGGGTTTCCCCCGCCTCCAGGTTGCTACTTACCGTTGGATTCGTAAGCCAGAATTGCAGCGACCTCCCGTTGTCCGTCCCTCAGGCGAATTTCGCAAAGCGATTTTCGCGTAAGGAAAGTGAATATCAGCAGTGTGAGACACACTATCAGTACGCACCAGATAACGGTACTTCGCGGCAGTTTCATGGTTTACTCCTCCTTGCATTAAGCACGGTAAGAGGCCATACTGTTGTTGATCAGACATACAGGGGGCCTCGTGGGTTAATGAAAATTAACTACGGGGCTTTCTGCTTTCTGCCACACAACACGGCAACAAACCACCTTCACGTCATGAGGCAAAAAGCCTCAAGCGCCATCGCCATTATATCCCGACGAGCCGATTCTGCCCAGGAATAACAGTCTGATTACTGGATAAATACTGACCTTTACCTGATTTACTCAGGATCACTTCTGCCTGTGGACCAGTTATGTATCTGTTCGTCGAGCGCCACAAGATGCTGATCAATGCTTTCTGCGAGTCGCTCACTTTCAGTCTCCAGCCAGCCGCTTAATCCGTCCCACTCATAGCACATCTCTTTCAGCTTTTCCGACATAGTCCGAAGTTTATTGCGCTGGCTGCGGGCAACCTTCAGCTCCGTTTTCCACGGATTGTTTCTCACGGCCATATAGACCTCAGCGTGATTTTGTTCGGTACCATCCAGCGCTCCAGCTCTTTCTCCGCCGGTGTTGAGGATCCCGCCACATCATGTACATCGAGAACAATGTCTTGCGCACGGTCGTAGTAAGCCTTCACCAGATGAGACAACGAGGGGCTGCGTTCCGTCCACGCCCACAACATTCGCTGGATGTCATAGTCCCGTATATCCTGCTGGGACCAGAACTCATACCATGCACGCAGTGTCTCCGGTGTCTGAAATGCCAGGTCGATTTCAGCCTGCCCCACGCGGTTCTGGTACTTCTCTTCCTTTTCACGGTGTCGCCGTGATTCCTGACGGGAATAAAGATTATCCTCGCGCACTTCCCGCTGCGTGTGGCGCTCTCTGATGCTGAACGCCTGCTCCGGAAACAGGTTCTGCACCATGTCGGTACCGAGCGGAGGGTAACACAGGCGACCGCGGCTACTGATCAGTATGTCAAACGCCTCTTCATATCGGGCCAGAGAAATTTTATCGCCCTTCAGCCAGTACGCCCCGCGCACCTGGTTGATCGCCTTTCCACTAATTTTACTGCTACCAGTCAGGAACCGGAAAAATGCTCTGGAATAGGGATACGGCTGCGGGTGTCGGCTTCCGTACCGCCCGCCCCCCTCTTCTACGGCAATAATGGCTCGTAACGCTGCCTCACGCTCCGGCAGTTGCGTGACAAGAGAAAGGTGACGAGGGATCATCAGGCCACCTCCATGCGCAGCGTTGAGAGAATATCGAATATTGAGTATCCATCACTGTCCAGCCTGCTGGTCAGGCTCAGCACATGGTTTATCACAGCAGCGTCAAATTGTGGGCATGAGCGGATACAGGATACTTCCTGCCCTTTTCTCCAGACCAACAGCATGATCCAGTCCTGACTAAATTCACCAGGACTACACAGAACCACTTCAAATCGGCCATGAGTGGGCGAAAAACGGATCTGCACGGGAAATAAGCCCCCGAACTCGCTACGATACTCCCCGTTAACATCCCAGTTTTCAGGCGCACTCAGTGCCCCCATAACAGCGTGTGTCATCTCACGGCGGTAGGAGTAACCAGCGGCGCGGCAGGTTTCGAAATCTTCACCGATCATGGAGGAAAGCTTAAAGTTTGGCATATTCATCAGATATCTCCTTATTGCCGCCCCGTAGGGCGGCTATCCTTATCAGGCGGCAATTGCCGCGTTGTCAGTGTCGGTATCGGTGCTGTCTTTTGCATCAGGCTGCGGTGACTGTAACCATGCAGGAACCCAACGGTTCTGCTTCATAAAGAACTCCGCATGCACTGCCGCGTCGCCTTTCTTCATTTTTTCTGCGTCAGCAGCGGCACCAGTCAGACCTGCATCTTTAAGTGAAGTGACTATCTGTGAATGTTTCAGGCTACCGAAGTAGTTCTCTTTTGTAGGCTGCCACCAGTCGCGAAGGTGAAAACCTATCGCGGCCTCAACCGTATCGAGAGGGCTGCGTGATGTGTGTCCATTATCACGCGTCTGTACACCATCTACGGAACAAGCCGCACAGAAGGCCAGCAATGACATCAGTACCTCTCCGTTCAGGGCGAAGAAGGTCGTGAAGTCCTTCTCCCATCCTGCTGGCAGCAGGGTTTTCAGGCGCTCTTTTTCGGTCATCAGGGCTTCAAACGCTGCGCCTTCTTTACCGGATGGGGCGTTCTCAGTGAGGCTGCTGTGAGAAACGGTCAGGTTGATACGGAACGGATGCGGCGTGGTCACACATCCAGCAAAAACGCAGGTACACATACGCCAGACCATAAGCGCCACAGCCTTTTCAGGTTGCTGCATCAGCGCGGCCTGTACCGCCAGAGTGCGCTCGGATGACATTTTGGTGAGCAGCGGGATGCTGATCCCTTCTGCTGCATCAGGTCGATGCATATGAGTCACGGCAGGAGACTGCGCGGAATCCTCTCCGTTACTGTCATGGTCAGGTAAATCAGACATGCGGCATATACCACGCTGAATACGAAGCGCACCGTGCATGTAGCTCACCACCACTCCTGATTTTGCTTTCAGATCTTCTGTCCACCCACGAAGCTCAGCGGCATGTTCAATGAGGGATATTTCGCTGCTAATGGCCTCGGCTTCATCACTGTCAGGATCCAGAGCGTTAAATTTGTCGGACAGTTCATCGATACGGCGGCTGTCATCTTCGCTGTAGATTGCATCTGGCTCCGGCAGAATGCGGTAGTCCTTTCCGTCAGGTCCGTAAAGGTTAATTGCAGCCAGACGTCCGGTACCCCACATCCAGCCCTCTTTTTGATGGATTTCCTGAGCGATCAATTCAAGTTTTTCCAGTACCAGACGTTCAACAAGCAGACTGTCTACTGTTCCGTCCCCTTCCTGCTCACTGAACAGATCTTCACGGACAATTCCGCCTGCGGCTTCATAAACTTCCCGCCCGATAAATGCGAAACGTGGATGCGAGACAGAAATTTCACTTTCCGTAATACGATTTTTAAGTGCGTTTACGGTAGTGCGTCCCCATTCCTCCTTTACGCTTTCGTAAACAGCAACCTGACGCTCAGGATCGCTTTCAAGACACAACACCTGACACTGTTCAACATCAAGCTGACCTTCTGCCAGAAGTGCAAGCAGTGACGGGGCAAGACTGGCAAGTTTGAGCATGCGCTGGACGTGGCGGGAACCGTACCCAAGCACCTCACCAATCTGCGCGGGAGTTTTTCCCTGCGCCGCCAGCGTACCAAACGCTGTGATCTGCTCGGCAGGGTGCATGGTTTCAAGCTCGTTGTTCTCGGCGTAAGAAGCCTCAACAGCAAGCTCGTCGCTGACACGTTTAACCGGAACCTGATAATCCGGTTTGATACGCCCCATTTCAGACATGAGCGTCAGCGCAGTCAGACGCCGACCACCTGCTGCCACACCGTATTTTCCCTCGGGCAGGGCATGGACAACCAGATTGTGAAGCAGTCCGAGGCTTTCAATGGAGTTAGCCAGTCGCTTAACGCTCTCGGTGGTGTAGGGAATCGTGCGCACGTTCAGCGGTGATTTAATGAGATCGGTCAGCGGAACATACTCAATGACTGCCGCATCGAGGGCAGTTTTCAGCGCCTCGTTTCCGGCAGTTTTATTCTTACTGGTTTTTTTTGGTGCTTTTGATTTAACATCTGCAACTGTCATGATTTAGTACCTCTCAGTATTAATGATTGTCTTGCCCTGCGGAGTGACAGCTCCGACAGGGCACCTTCTTACTGCTGTTTTCTGGCTCTGTAACTGGCAAGAGCGCGGTTAAGCAATGCCCCCACGTCGTTCTCAAAGTTCCACGCGCACTTCGTCAAAAACCCTTCTTCACCCCGCACAACAAGCTGAAAATAAGTACCCTGATCGTTCTCAATACTGACGTTGGTGTACTGCGCCACCAGAGCGGTCGCCTCTTCACGGGTAAACGGCCCCTGAGGCAGCACCACGGGTGCAGTGACGGTACTGCCATTCAATAGAGCCGCCAGTTCGTTTTCTTCGGCGGTGGGTTCGCGCAGCAGCACTGGCTGATTCAGAAATTCCTGTAATGTTTTTCCCACTGAATACTTCCTTTAAAAAAGTGGCTGGTTTTAAAACCCATCACCCGTTGAGTTACGGGAGCCGCGGTTTTGACGTTTCGCGGGAACCTGCTGAACTTTCCCGGGGGATAAAACATCACCCGTTTGAGAACCTTCGCCGCAGGTGCGTAAACGACACCGGCCGAGGCAGATGTCCGGGGCGGACGCAAAAAGTTTTTGCCTGCAAAAAGTTTTGGTGGCCGTGCGTCAGCATTCACCCTGGACAGCCACGAGGACTGTGGCGGTCTCAGCACCCGGAGGAGGGACTCAAAGGGGTGTAAAAGGACCGGATGGAATGGGCAGGGACACGCCGCAATGACGGGAAGCCGCGCGCGGCGAAACGACATTGCCCCCTACATCACGACGGGGTATTTACGGCGTGATGCAGGGAGCGCAGGAAACGGCGCGACTGAGCGGCGCAGCCGGAACGGCTGCTGCAAGCGATGGGGGTTGCGTCATGGGATGGACACCCGCTGCCCCGCAGGGGCCGGGCAGAGACAGCTTTGCTGGCTCTGTGCGAAGCATGACAGCCCGCCCGGACGCCCACTGCAACAAAGGCAATGAGTTTGATTTACAGCATATCTTACTGAAAAAATTACTTTTTATTTGCCTCGGCCATTTCTGAATATTGTGGGCCGCTGGCTTTCGGCAACTGCTGGCTAAGCTGGCGGTAATGGCGCAACCTTTCCAGAAAATATTCGCGAAGCTCTTCGGGCACCTCTCGTGCCACAATTTCCGGCACCACTGGCTGATTTAGCCGCTCTTTAAATGCCACACCTGACGCGGCCAGGTCTACGGCGATCCTGTCCTGATCCTCTTTTGAACGTACCGAAAGATTAAATTCGCTCATGTTTTTCCTCTCTTTCACGCGCCTGCAACGAGATCGTTGCTGACTTTTTCTGCCGGGGCGGTTTGTAGCTGCGCCGCAGGCGCGGTAACAACCGCCGGCAGGCAAAGCCTGCCAGGGTTTTTCGCGCGGGCTAACAGGCGGATGATACCGCCTGCCAGGTTATCAGTTACCTTTTCCACCCTGCAAAATGAAATGACCGCCGATATACACCGCACGCTGGCAGGTCATGTAATAGCATATTTCGTCGATCACCTGCTCCGTTCTTAATTCCCGTTGACCATTTTCACGTCGACGGGCGTTAATAATATTTTTGTACTGACGCAGGATGTCACGGGTCTGTGGATCAAGTTTCATTTTTATTCTCCTTTGTGGCGGGGGCCCGCCCCCCCCCTGACATCAACCGTTGAACACGTAGCCATCCAGAAATACCAGACCATCCAGGAACAAATCCCGCGCCCAGGCTCCCATATCGAAATAGCAACGCAGCGATTCCGGAATGTCATTGAGAAGGCCGCACTCTTCTGCCATAGTCCAGGCGTAGTCCTCTTCGCTCTCAGCTTCTCCGCAATAAGCATCCTCGAAGGCGTCATAATCACACTCTCCGGAGTATTCCACCCAGGCAATAAATGCAGCATCCATACCGTCTTCTACTGCGCGCTTGTAGGCTTCAATGAAATTCCAGTCAACGGAAGATTCGGATGCAAATGCTGACGGGATCCCTTCCCAGTCCTGGAACATGAGTTCCGGGTCGGATTCATTGGCGTGCAGCTCGTTGCAGGCTTCCAGAAACTCTGCTTTATCATCAAAGTCGGTGAGGTCAAACCATTTACCGTAGAGGCTACCGCAGTTGTATTTGTGGTATGTACCTACATAAATCGCCGGGGTGGTAGTGTTCATAAAACTCCTCCAGTGTCTGTGTCGTCTGAGTTCCGGCTTACGCCGTGCCGACACGACAGCCCGACTTCGAGCGGAAGATGCAGGGGCGACACCGGAGGCCGCAGCGCAGATAAAAAGCGATGACGGTCTGGACGGTTCTCCCGCGAATATTGAGCGGGAGAACGACGGGAAGAACGGCATCAGGCGTAAAAATCTGCGACCGGGCGAGGATGGCGGCGGAGCGAACCCTTGCATCTGAAGCGATCGGGCTAAAGTGAAGGCACGGCGTTAGCCGCAGACCGCACGGACGTTTTCACCTGCGTCCCCGTAACATCGTGGAGGGGGCGCCGGTAAAGCGGAGCGTGCGACATCCTTTTCGCAATAAGGCGGGGCGCACTGCCCCGCCCAAAATCAGGCGGCAATCCGGATGCCGGAGAAGGATTTCATCATCGCGTCAATCTCGGTTCGTGCGCTGCTGACCACATCCCGCAGCCAGTGTCTGTCAAACCAGTCGCGGGATGGGCTGTCAGGGTGACGAAGGGCATAAGGCACGTGGGTCTGCCCGACTGTACGGCCATTGCATTCCAGACGGATTTGCAGACGGCGAAAGGTTTCCTTCCCGTCGAGTACCGCTTTAAGACGCGCGTCGAGCGTCTCATTATCCCACTGCGCATCATCCTGCACCTGCTCCACTTCCGTTACTGTCAGGAGGAAATTACGGGTTCGGCGGGTAAATACCAGCGGTTCAGCGGCGGGGCGCAAGGCTTCCATCAGGCGGTATCCGGCGGATGCCACGCAGCTACAGACGTGGTTAATCTCATCACGCAGGGCTTTCAGCAGACAGAGGATATGTTTCGTGGACATACCCTCAGGGCAATTATCATATTCAAGCGAAATGGTTCCGGCATGAGCCTTACGATGCCCCAGCGAATTACGATAAAGGCGGACAATCAGTTCACTTCCTGCCAGTAATGGCAGCAGCACCTTCATTGCCTGATCGGACATCAAACCACGCAGTGCAATCTCAGGTAACAGACGCTGCAACTGTAAAGCATCGAGCTGGCCATAGAACGCAACGCCTTCTCCTCTGGAGTAATTCAGGCTTGTATCGATATCCATGTTGGCTGGCCAGCCGCGGGCTACGAGCGTGTTTCGGGTATGACGGTGCATAAAGCGGTAAGCAATGGTCATGATATTCTCCTCTTCTGAATGCGGCGACGTCTTCGCCGTGCCGACACGACAGCCCGACATCGAGCGGAAAATGCAGGGGCGACACCGGAGGCCGCAGCGCAGATAAACAGCGATGACGGTCTGGACGGTTCTCCCGCGAATATTGAGCGGGAGAACGACGGGAAGAACGGCATGAAGCAATAAATCACTGCGACCGGGCGAGGATGGAGGCGTAGCGAACCCTTGCATTTGTAGCGTTCGGGCTAAAGTGAAGGCACGGCGCTCACATCCGCCGCGCCAGCGCGGCATAAAAAGCGGAGTTAACGACATCCTCTTTCGCTGTGAATTGTCACCGGTTGCCGGGGACGCTCCCCCGGCCGTTCTCAGGCTACCAGCGCGTCTTTCAGTGCGTAGACGTCATTCCTTGCTTCCTTTACGGAATCGGGTTCAGGCCGCCCGGCCTCCCAGGCCATTCCGGCGCGATGCTCCAGCTCACACTCATAGTCGCGCAGGACGCGTGCAAGTAAAGCTGCCGGTACACTCACCTGACGGTTTGCCGCTTCCCGCTGATGGGTCAGGAGATCGCTGATAGTCAGATTATTTACCCCCTCCTGGCGGTATTGCGTCATTTTCATTTCACCAAGCGCCTTCATCACCGCCCGGATTTCAGCCTCGTCCGGTTCTGGCTGGGTTTCACGGCAGGCCACGCTAATCCCCTCTTCCGTCCAGACCAGCAGGACCAGGGGTTCGTCAGACGTGAACATGGTTTCAAGCTGTACACAAAGTTCTTTGCGGGTTCCGTACATCTTTTTATCTCTTTCGTAAGTGGTTACAGGCCGGGCATCAGCCCGGCAGGGTCAGTCAGCCCTGAAAGGTTTCGTCCAGCACCAGGGCTTCGCGGTAGGCTTCCAGAAGCAGGGTGTTGATCCGGCGCAGGGTCTGGGCGGCCATACGTTCAGCCAGCGTTGCCGCGTCGTGCCGGTGCTGAGATTCGAGGCGGTTCAGCAGCATCCGCACGTCACACATGGCATTGCTGAGCTCGGCCACGTCCGCGCGCAGGGATTCAAGGCCCGGGTAGTTCATGCCGCCTCCGGATAATCAGGGTAAAACGTACCGTCATTGGCCGCCGGCATCCTTCTCGCCCGTTCAACCTGTGCCAGACGGCGAACGCCGGCGGCGTGGTACTGCTCAAGCATCTCGATCCCGATATAGCGGCGGCTGGCTTCGGCGGCGGCCACGCAGGTGGAACCGCTACCGGCGAACGGGTCAAGGACAATGGCCCCCGGACGCGTGAGCGATTCAATCAGTGGCCGCAGGCTCTGCACCGGCTTCTCCGTCGGATGGTGTCTGTTGCCCGTGTATTTCCAGGGGATCACGTCCGGGATGGGGCGGTCCGGGGTTTGCGGTCGCCCCTTCGCGAGCAGGTAAGCGTTCTCATGGGTGTAGCCCACGAACGTTGATTTGGAGGCATAACTCTTCGCAAAAACGATATGGCCAACAACACGGAACCCAGCCGATTTCCACGCATTGAGAAACAGATCTGCGCGGTTCCATGCGTAAAAGCTCACCATCAGACTGTCGTTTTTGAGTACGCGGTACATTTCGTGGCACGCTGGCTGAAGCCATTCCGACGAATTGTCCCCGGCCAGAGTGCGGCCGGTACGGTCCTTAAAGCCAACCAGATACGGGGGATCGGTAAGAATAAAATCAACGGCACGTGCCGGAAAACGGGACATCACCTGCACGCAGTCACCCAGGATATAACGGGACATAGACACACTCCTCTCTGATATGCGGCACCCTGTTGCGCCGTGCCGCCACAAAAACCCGGCTCTGAGCGGAGGGCGCAGGGGCGACGCCGCAAGCCGCAGCGCAAGCCTTTCACGGGCTGAATGCGCCGTGAAAGGTGCGAACGGGTGAGGACGGAGACAACGTGAACCCTTGCGACCGCAGCGGACGGGTTAGCGTGAAGGCACGGCGTTGAACACGCCGCCGACTGGCGGCAGAAAGGCGGAGGGCACCGACATCCTTTGGTACTGATTCTGGTAGCTGAAGGCGCCTCCCGTGTATGACAGAATGACCATAAGTGCGTGTCAGTACACCACTTTATAGGATCATAAGCCTGGTATGTTTTGAGACGCCTCCGGCCGGTGGCGTTTTTTTTAAGTCCGATATATGGCAGGCGCGAATGGTCAGGAAGCATGCAACAATACAAGGGCAATAACTGAAGGGTTTTCTCTTAAAACGGATGGCATGATTTCAGGACACCCCGTTCCCGGAAGGTGTCCTTTTTTTGTCAGCGCCCCTTTACGTGGTCGATAGCGAACTGCAGGGTTTCCCAGTTAAAACCGATGCTGGCATCATGGCTGCGATAACAGACACGCATGGCTTCAGCAATTTCCCCCTCCGTCAGGCTGTCATTGAGGGACAGAAAGTCATCAGCCAGCCAGAACGTTCCCATACACAGTGCGTCCGGCGGATACTGCTGTAAGCGCGCGATGAGAGCTGCCACGGTTACACCCTCGCAGCTGGCGGATAGCGACGGCAGCACGCGATCGGCAATGTCATTCCAGCACCACTCTTCGTCCTCCGGAACTGCCTCTTGAATAGTGCAGGTTTCCACACCCGGCATCAGGGAAAGCTGCTCCAGCACCTCACCCAGGTAGAGTCGTTCCCCGCTGGCATCCTCACTCCACAGATAATGGTTGTTGATATACACGGCAAATTCGCCGTTATTGAGTTCAATACAGGTCAGTCTGAACATGGTTGTATCCTCAGCATCCGGCACCCAGTTGCGCCGTGCCGGCACAAAAACCCGGCTCTGAGCGGAGGGCGCAGGGGCTACGCCGCAAGCCGCAGCGCAAGCCTTTCACGGGCCGAATGCACCGTGAAAGGTGCGAACGGGTGAGGACGGAGACATCGTGAACCCTTGTGACCGCAGCGGCCGGGTTAGCGTGAAGGCACGGCGTTGAACATTCCACTGAGAGGAGGAAAACGAAGGGGGAGTATCACTCCCATTTTGCATAACTACAGGGTACTCTGTTCCGGAATTTTGCCGGTAATCCTTTTCATGTCGCCAGCAGCCAGTGTGACATTCACTACCCATTACCCGCTGGATACCCGTAATATGTGGGTAGATGAGCAAATACCATACTATCAAGCACGATCGCATTGATAATATTAAAGTTTCCCCAAATTCTGTCGTTAATAACTATAGTCCCTTATATTGCCAGAGTATTTTTTAATGACTGATAACAGCATCCCCGTAGACTTTAATTCCAGAGACGCACTTTCCCATTTTAAAGAATGTTTAAGGTTAGAAGTCATAAACCGGAATGGAGAAAAGAAATTTTCATGGTTTAAGGTCTTTCACCGTGTGCTTTTTAGCTATAAAAAGAGATTTTACTTTTGGTGGCGACTTGCTAATTACATGAATCAGACACCGTCCAGACGATATCAGAAGTGGGCAAGGAAGATAAATGCTAATCTGCGTTGCAAATATGGTGCTGATATTAGTATCGAAGCGCAAATCGGTGAAGGCATGAAACTCAATCACTATGTAGGAATAGTTATCCGTTCTGAATGTAAGATAGGGAAAAATGCAAATATTCGGCAGAACACGACGATTGGAAGGAAAACGTCCAATGATGTAATCGGCATGACTGTAATTGGGGATAATGTAGATATTGGTGCTCATTCTTGCATCATAGGTGATATCAATATAGGACATAACGTAACAATAGGTGCAATGACATTTGTTAACAAAGATGTTCCCGACAACTCAATAATCTATAACACAGTAACATCAGTCATAAAAAGCAAGTGAAATTAGAGCTCATCAAGGTCGTTTCAGCGACCTTCTCTACACTCCTCGTTTAGTTCCCCGCAAGCCAGAACGTTCAGGTGATTATGTCCAGTACAAGCGGGGCTTTTATCTATCAATCTTGCTGTCTTCCAGGCTTATCGTAAGAGGTTCTTTTACGCCAGGCTTTGTCACCTCGCTCCCAAATAACTTCGTCACCAGTTAATTTTTTAAATTTTGCTAAAACATTTTTATCTATAGATAGATTGCCATTTGCATTTTTATAGACAAAATTATCGCCAAACAAATTCTTTATTTTATACACAGCAACTTCCTGGTAGAGCCTGGATGATTCTTCGACTTGATACTTCATCCATTGAGCCACATCATCAATAGTATGCATAAATTTGCCCCATAATTTTGTATGTCAGTCCTGTTCCCCGTTCCACTGTTCGGATAGACTTCATCATATCCACCCGTATTTCACATATAGCACTTTCTTCCTTAGTAAAAAAGGCCCAATGCACACCAGGTATCGTGTTCGTGGAGTTCACACCTCACAGACATTAGGTGACAGAGGTATTATTACGGTTCCGGGCTACTTCTACTTGGCACTCAGTGGCTTCTGCACAGATATCCCCCCCCAAACTTGACATACAGATGTCTCTGTCCAGTTATACAGATCCGTCCCGTTTTTATCCCCCGTTTCTGTGGATAATCAATATGTGGAGCCCACACCATAGGTTTCATCCACTGTATATTGTGTCCATCCCGTAGCGGTCGCGCCCTCCCCAACCCCGTTGCGCTGAAAAAATGCCGCCTAAGAATGGGCATAAATGCATACCTAGCAAGATAAAGCAGGAAGAGCGCAACACGGAACCATAGCAACTCAGAAACATCAGGTTAAACAGGAAGGCAGTTTGAGGCGGTTTATTACGCCACCAGTGATGGAGACTTAACGGGGATTGTGCTCCTTGTCGAGTAACCCAAGGCGAACCATATAGGCAAGAACAGATTCCGGGCGTCGCTGATACTCCCTTGCAAACTCTTCAACATCGAGCATGCCCGCCTCGTCCAGGGCGATCAGGCGTTGTTTCTCCTCCTCGTCCCATTTCGCGCCGTGGCGCGGATACTGCTGCTTATAGCCTGCGCCAGGCGAAGAACGACGCGTGAGCTCCTCACGCAGCTGTCCCAGGGTCATATTTTCCAGGCCATCGACCACATTCAGGGATTCGAGCTCACGAGCCGCTTTGAGGAACTGGCGGACAAGCTTTCCGTGTTCCCGCAGATCAGACATTGTTTCCCGTCCCGCCGAACATGCTCCGGGCATTATTTCGGGTTTCGTCATCAGGCGATACCGAATCGCTCATCTGCTCCTGAGACTGAGGGGCTGCGATTACTGCCTCTCGCGCCCTGCCCTGCAGCAGAGCCTCGGTTTCGCGTGGGTAAACGGCTTTAAGCAGCTGCAGCAGGTCATCAAATGACGTATCGCGGTTAAGCAGTTCGCTGAAGAGGAACGGCAGCCGTTCATCCTGCTTGCCAAATGCAAAGCCGGTAAGCAGCGCGGCGCGCCATAAACGCCCCCTGTCCCCCTGAGGCGTTTCGTCCGTTTTCTGGCAGACAAAGCGGTCCGCTTCGTTAGTTTCAGGATTCAGGTAAAACGTAATTTTGCGTCGCGTATCCATGGTTTTTATCCAATAAGGTACATACCGTTAACGAGGTCGAACTGAGACGTACTGGTTTTGTAGAAACGTTCTTCCCTGACTGCACAGTGTTTTTTTACTGCCTCTGCAATGAGTTCGGCGCCACCGCCAATGACCATTACATGCGAGTATCCCTCAAAGCGACTGACTGCTTCAATAACCCGGTTAACAAGCCGGCTGTGAGCCGATGTCATTGCTTCACAAACAAGATCGATGCGTGAGGTATCGTTAATGCGTGACGCCAGGTAGGCCGCATCATTACGGTGAATGATGATATCGTCGGCCAGATAGCTGCTTCCCTTCGTGCGGGCCAGCGAAAGTGCGTCTCTTACGGCACCGGTCATCAGAGAGACTCCCAGCGTGGAATCACCGTAAATACGCGATATTCCGCGCATTTTGCCCATCACCTGAGAAATATCGAGCGTCGTTCCGCCCAGGTCAACGATCAGCAGTGAATCAAGCTCGTTGAGGTTTTTAACGACTTCGAAACCAGCCGGGATGGATTCTGGCATCACGTCAACATGACGAACAGAGAAGGTTTTCCCCCCATTGAGTTCGACCGGACGCAGCAGGTTTGTTTTCTTACGTTGAATGTTTGCTTCGTTGGGCTGGTTGTTCTTGTCGTAATACTCCGCCAGCGGCAGTGTGACAACGATATCCACTTCGCACGGCTCAATACCGCTGTTGAGAAGCGCATGATGTACAGCAACAACGTTCACATCGCTGTATTGCCACGCAACGTTAGTCGTCACAACCGCCTCTGGGCTGATCGGGTCGAAAGAATACTGCTCCCCGTTCAGTTGATAGTTGAACGCCTGCTGAGAACCGAACGCCACAGCCCATTCACGTTTGAAGCTGTTAGGGCTGATTGACTGCCTGACCTGTCCGGCTTCGTTCCACTGCAGTTTGATATTGGTAGAGCCATCATCAATGAAAATTTTCATACCTTTCACCTTGGAATAGTTTGGATTGAAACGAGCACAAGCAAACACAATTAAGAGAACAATTTGAGAACAATATGAGAATTATACAAAACGAGGACCCAATAACAACCCTAAAAGAGAAATATTAGAGAACTATTTGAGAACAAAAAAGAAAAAGGTAGGGATTGAAGCTATTCATACGCTAGCTATTTGCGCCTAAAAATCAGCCGGTTGAAATAAAGGGACCGAGAATAGCTTGCTTAAAACTGGGTTCATAAAAATAATACTGTATATAAACACAGTGCAAAGGGAGGTAAAAATGGTCAACATTAGCTTTATCGCACCGGCAGACTCACCAGATAAAATGCAGCTGCCGTTATTCGCCGATCTGGCCTCATGTGGTTTCCCTTCACCTGCAGCTGACTATGTCGAGTCCGATCTGGATCTCCATGATTACTGCATACGACATCCAAGCGCGACTTACTACCTTCGCGCAAGCGGAGACAGCATGGCCGACGGCAGTCTGTACAATGGCGATCTGCTGGTTGTGGACAGTGCCGAGAAGCCCCGGCATGGCGATATTGTTGTGGCCAGCGTGCAGGGGGAATTTACGGTTAAACGGCTGCTGCTGACGCCACGACTGACGCTGCAGCCCATGAACGCGGCCTGGTCGCCGATTTTTCCCGACCCGGACGATCTGGATATCTTTGGCGTCGTCACGCACATCATTCACCGTCCCAGGGAAATGTACTGATGTTTGCCCTGGCCGATGTAAACAGCTTTTATGCCAGCTGCGAACGTGTTTTCCGTCCGGATTTGAAAGGAAAGCCGATAGTCGTCCTGAGCAACAACGACGGAAACGTGATCGCACGCAGCGCCGAGGCGAAACCCTGGATTAAAATGGGCACCCCTTGGTTCCAGATAAAAAACGAGCCTTACCCGGAACAAATATATTGCTTTTCAAGTAATTATGAGCTTTACGCTTCAATGTCGGCGCGCGTGATGAGCTGTCTGGAGGAGTTGGCCCCCAGGGTGGAACAGTATTCGATTGACGAGATGTTCCTCGACCTGACCGGCGTGGAGCACTGCATGGCTCTGGAGGACTTCGGCCGCCAGCTGCGCCAGCACGTATATGACTGTACCCGTCTGACCATCGGAATTGGGGCTGCGCCTACGAAAACCCTTGCAAAATCAGCACAATGGGCCTCAAAGGAGTGGAAACAGTTTCGTGGCGTGCTCGCCCTGACCCGGGGGAATCCTCAGCGAACGCGGAAACTGCTTTCACTGCAGCCGGTCGAAGAGATCTGGGGCGTTGGAAACCGTATTGCACGCAAGCTCCATGTACTGGGCATCAGGACCGCGCTCGATCTTGCCCTGACGAACCCGGCCTTCATCCGGAAAAATTTCTCCGTAGTTCTCGAGCGAACAGTACGCGAACTGAACGGGGAAAGCTGCATGTCGCTCGAGGAAGCCCCGCCTACGAAACAACAGATTGTCTGCAGCCGCAGCTTTGGAGAGAAAATCACGGAGTACGATTCGCTCCGCCAGGCTGTCTGTCAGTACGCAGAGCGGGCATCTGAAAAGCTGCGTAAAGAGCGCCAGTATTGCCGGCATATTTCCGTATTCATCAAAACGTCTCCGTTCGCTGTTAAAGAACCTTATTACGGCAACGTGGCCACGGAGAAACTGCTTACCCCCACTCAGGACACCCGGGACATCATTGCGGCCGCCACTACGGCTCTGGAGCGTATCTGGAAAGACGGGCACCGGTATGCCAAAGCCGGTGTGATGCTGAATGACTTCACCGGATCCGGTGTTTCGCAGCTGCAACTGTTCGACGAACGTCCGCCACGTCCTCACAGCGCTGAGCTGATGAAGGTTCTCGATGGCATTAATCATTCCGGTCTGGGACAGGTCTGGTTTGCCGGACGTGGGATTGCACCATCCTGGCAGATGAAACGCGATATGCTCTCCCCTGCTTACACCACTCGCTGGAAAGATATCCCCGTTGCGAGGATCAGCTAAATTTCGCCTTTCAGAGAGAGCTAGCTGGGTATTTGATATACATCCAAAGCGGCCCCCTAAGGAATCCCAGGGATATCCAGTAGATATCTAAAATACATTTAATGGATATAAAAACCAGCTTCAAACCGGAGTGGATTTTGATGGATGTTTTTAGGATATCTTCTGGATATCCTTTAGGGGTGCAACAAACACCCCTCAGACATCTTAAATATACATAATAAATATCTTTCGGATATCTTACCTATTTACCAATAGCACCATCTCTCTCGAGTTTCTCTCTGATAGCTTCGATGATATATGAACTGAAGTCCAAAGACGTTTTACTGGTTGCCTTAAGTTCAGCATGGGCCTCAAAGTATGAAAGAGGAATAGCCTTGAGATTTTTAGCTTTAGTCTTGGTTTGCTCAGGACGTTCGGAGACCAGAGTCGTTTTTTCAGGTTCTACATTCGCCTCTTTGCCAATGATCTCACCTACTTTGGTCGCATCATTCGTAACAGCAACCGGCGCAGACGTTTGTAGCCGAGCAGATCCAACTAAGCTTTTGAGTTTCTCTGCCTGTTCGTTAAATTTATTTTTGCTCATAATTTTCTCAGGATGTTCTGAGGGGATTCAATGAATGCCCACTGGATACAATTTCAATACCTATTGGATACCCTTCGAATATCCAATATTTCAATTTCTACCGGCTAATAACTGCTTAATTTCCTGGACTAAGGCTATGACTTCTTTGCCGCCCGGAGTGGCTCGTCCATGTACAGTTTCGGTTATCCCCATTCCGCTTTCGATAACTTCTTCAAATTCGGTACGTGTAGAAATACGACTATTCATCAACTTCACGTGTTTTAAGGAAGGGAGTAGAGCCTCCAGTTTTGGGAAGCTCTTTTTGTTTGGGTTAACCTTGCACAGATAAAGATTGACGGTGATATCAGTTTCCATAATTGCACTGATTTCATCGAGAACGGCATCAAAGTGCATAAGCCCAATTCGTTCTGTGAGAGAGTCTTTAGATGGAACGATGACACAATCAGCGAATGCCACTGCAGTTCGGGTTAGATCCGAGTCGAAACCTCCGCAATCTATAAACAACGTCTTATCGCTGTTTTTGTAAGGTGTCATTATCTCAATCAGCTCTTCAACGGTATTTGGAATTTTAACGGAGATCTCTTTCCCTGATGGACGGAGTCCAAGAATGATTGAAAGACCGGTATGCGTATCAAGGTCCAAAGCATCTGTTTCCATTTCACCAATCAGATTAACTGATGAAGTGGTTTTACCGGCACCGCCTTTAGGGTGAGCATTAGCAATGATTGGCATGGTGTATCCCTTTTATCCTCTATTGATACCCATCTAACCCCTTTAAGATATTCATGGGATATCCGATGGATGTATTTAACGTACCCTTTTTAACCTAAGGCTTGTTATGAGTCAATGATTTTTAGATATCCCAGGCATATCAAAAATATATCCAATGGATATCCCATAGATATCCATATAAGATATTCACTGAAATAATCGATCACTCTATGGCTACTTTAAATGAGGGGAGAGGGTCTCTCTGTTACCATGCAACCATGACGTGCTAAAGCCCCCCTTTGAGCATAGCTACCGCATCAGCACCTGGCATCTGAAACTGTACCCTGTGCCGTGCCGCCACATCGAGCGCAAACACCTTCGTATACACCTCCGTCGAGCTGATGCTCTTATGTCCCATTAAACTCTGCAGCACCTTCAGCGGTATGCCTGCGTACAGCATGTGCATCGCGTAGGAATGGCGGAATGTATGGGGCGTCACCGGTACTGAGAACATCACCCCGTCGGCCGCCGCGGCTTCCACCGCTTCGCTGAGCCAGGTGCGGACAGTCCGGTCGGTAATCTCCCAGATGCGCGCCTTCTCGGTTCTGCCGCTGCGTTTGTTACGTCGTTCAAGAGGTATTTTCAGCGTGGCCACCATCATCTCCAGCTGACCGACATAGTTCGAATCGGAAAGCGGTACCAGCCGGTGAGCCTGACTGCCGGCAGGTGAGCGGCCGGCCGTTCGGGCCGCTTTCTCCGCCCGCTGCTTGAGTGTGGCCAGCTGCACGAACGGGTAGGGCGGCGCCAGAGAAAAATCACTCCTGGTCAGCGCCAGCGCCTCGTTAATGCGCGCGCCGGTATTCCAGAGGGTTGCCAGCAACATCTTGCGGTGGAGATCGGGTACATAGTGGAGCAGGGCACTCACTTCCGGCGCCAGCAGATATTTCGGCAGTTCGTCCTGAACGAGCGCAATCTGGCGCAGGGCCAGTGCGGCAGGGTAGTCGATGGCCACCGGCAGCTGCGTGGCAGAAAAAGAAACGCCCTGGCCTGGGATTGTCGGCATCATTGCTTGTTATCCCTGCCGGACAGGTATTGCTCTGTAAGTCGTGCCAGTGCTTTCTGCGCGTAATCCTCCCCCGGGAGCACACTGATTTCTCCCCGGCGTTCCATCTCGGCGCCGATGGCGCTCAGGGTCGTCGCTACCGGCAGCAGCCGGTGCAGCTGAAGGGCATGAGCGCATGCGGAACGGATACGATCGGCAAACGCATCCTCATCGCGGGAATATGTCCCGGGCTCCGGCCGTTCCCTGCCGTCCTTTTCTGACTGTAGCTGCTGACACAGTTTCAGCAGGCCAATAATGTCATCGGCAGCTTCGTTTGCATGCGGATCGTTGAGATAATTGGGTTTCACTGGTTATCCTTTCTCATCAGGGCACAGGTCTTTCTGTATCTGCCGCTGGCGTTGCACATGCTGGCGCCACAACGCGCGCCGGTTACGCCACAGGATGGATCCGATCCGCCTGCACAGTTCCCCTTCGCGCGGGGGAGGAAGATCGCAGATCCGGCGAAGACGCCAGGCTGTCAGCAGCACTTTCAGCCCCAGACGGGCATACTGGTACCGGGCGGATTCCGCGACGTCAGGTGGTGATTCGTACCGGAATACGCTTTCAATAACGTACCGGGCCTCCCTGTTCAGCGCCGGCAGGTTACGGATACGGAAAAGCAGTTCGGATGGAAGCGAACGCCAGTCACCTTCGATTTCTTCCAGACTCAGAAGAGGCAGATCTTTGGCCGACCAGTTTTCTTTGTCGGGCTCAGTATCGCAGGCAACATCACTGCACTGGTCAGCAAAGTGCTCCAGCAGGCAGATCAGCTCTGTGCCGATAAAGAGGCGCTCGCGGACCAGTTTCTCTTCTGCAGCTCTTTCCTCACGCTTGCGGGTGAAGTAATGCGTCAGCGCTACACCGCCAAATGCAGCCCCAACCGACGTAACAGCCGTGATAATTTGTGGTGCAAGGCCAATACTGTCCTTCACCACCTTCACGCCTTCGGTCGCAATAAACCAGTCAGCCATATTTGTTCCCTTACTGAAAAATCCCGCCGGTCATACTGACGCAGCGCCTCCACGGAACGGCTCAAAGGCAAGCAGGGCATCCCTCCTGGAGAGCAGCTCGATACAGTCCCCGCACTGCGGGTCGATCTCTTCGTCAGTGGCCTCGTTATACCGCATGCGCAGCCGCCATCCCTTCATCGGTGGCGCGTTCTGTATGGCCAGCACCATCCCCTCCGGCGACAGCAGTTCGCGGAGGGTGTAGCAGGCGCCGATCCGGGTCGAGTCCCGCAGCCACATCACGGGGTACTCACTGACCAGCTGGTCGTAAACGCATTCCGGCGTATGGAAGTAATTCCCGTCCGCCCTGCAAAAATCACACATAGTCTTTCCTTTACTGGGAAACCCCGCCCTGTGCTACCTGTCCGCAGCGCCAGGCCAGCGCGGCGTAAACCACCCTTTATTCTCACCGAGACACTCCGTCACGTCCCGGACCCTACCGCCGTTAGTGACCAGCAGGACACTGCCATCAGGACGGCGTTCGGGCACGCCCAGCGTCATACCGGTTTCCGTGTTCACCGCATCCAGGCGACCGTCGCGGGGGATGATCTCAAAATTGCCCGTCGGCAGGGAGCAGCTGGCAATGCTGCCCGCGGTCTTGCTCTCCGGATGATAATAATGATACAGCGCGATACCCAGCAGACTCGCAACAAGAAGAGCGCCAACCTGAAAGGCCCGCTGGCCTAATTTATCGTCATCAATCACATGACTTCCTTTTTATTAAATTATAAATAATCACTCAGAGTAATGATGACGCGCAGCACAAACCACTGCGCACAGGGCTGCGTCTGTCACCCGGATGATTTTTCCCTGCCGTCATCATTTTCAGGCTGATAATAAGCAGCCATATAACCACGCCTTTAAATTACCGGAGGGCTGTTTCCGGCAGATCCGACTTTCCTGCACATCTCAACTTTCCGGAAGTGTACCACGGTCAGGGAATAAGCAAAGCGGCGTTTTCTGCTGCAGCGCGCCGGGTCACGGATCGGGGGTGAAACACTATATATAGAAGAAATCGCAGCTGACCGAGTGGCATATATTGTGTTTTCGTGCCGCCGCACGGCGGGGCGGTTCAGGAGGATCCGGAACATGCTTTTTTCGGATCTCAGTGGAGAAAACTGAAAGAAAACCAAAATGCACACATCAATTAAAATATCAATACCAAAAACAACGAATAGCACTTTTTGTGTTCACGGATAGCACTAATTGCTAAAGCGGGGTATATTTGCGTCATCGGCTGCTTCAGGTGGCCTCATGACCATCTTTAAGGAGAATATTGTGGACACAAGTCTGATTGGATCGATCCTTACGGCGCTGCTTGCCGCTGCGGGGTTCTACTGTAAGTTTTGGTTTACGCGTTATCAGGCCTCCCGTGATCAGGCCCAGAAAGTCAGCCGGACGATCGAGGATGTCCTGAGCAATATGGCCGCGCTGTTCGGACAGAAGAAACCTGCCCGGATACTGAGAGAGGAATTTTCCGCTGTTATTGCGCCGCTTCATCAGGAAATGCGCATCCTTGACGATATGACGTCCCGTCTGCCGCTGAAATGGCTGCAGCGCGAACAGCGCCACGTTCTTTATCATGCCCGATGGCTGCAGCGGTATCTGGATTCGCGCAGGGGCGGCAGTGACGGGGACTTTTTCCTGCTATTGCACGATGTGGCGATGGGGACCGATTATCAGGTTGCTGACATTCTGGCATCGCAGCATGACTGTAAGCGGCGTCGTGGATCACAGCTGCCGGTTAACCTGAAAACCTGCCCCTGAGAGGGGCAGTTGAAAGCAGATAACTATCCGGCATCAGTCGGGTGATCCCGACACCACATATGGCATGCGTCTGGCTTCATCAAAGTCCCGCAGCTCCTGCGCCTGCCTCATGATCTCTGCGCTTGGTACCGGGAGTTTACCCAGGAGTTCCTTAAATCGACTGGCAACTGACTGGATTGACACGCTGTTGGTCCTGGCTGTTTTCAGATTGGTATAAACAAGGCGGGAAAGTGGCTTTGTCAGCGCCTTGTCTTCCATGAATCGCTTGAATGTCCAGAGATAAATATCTACCAGCTCCAGACCTGCACTCTTGGTACCGGACTGGAATACAAGTGGTTCAGCCGGCATATTTTTCATGTTCATAACAGGTAACCCGGGGCCCAGTTCCCAGGGCATCTCCCGTATCTGGTAGTAAAACTCGTTAAGTTCACGCTGGGTGGTGTTGAACTGTGACTGCTGGTCAACAATGATACTGGCCTTTCTTTCTGGTGCCCCCAGGCGGGAACAGATCCCGTGCAATACGGACTGAAAGCCAATCATATTGGGCATAATCCGCAGCCTTTCCTTGTTGGTTTTACAGTTATAGCCCAGCTGTTCAAAATTGGCTGACGCCCAGTTCAGGGCATCGGTGATCAGCTGCTTCGACCGGTGGTCCAGCGCGCTTGCTGCCGTCCTGCTGATCAGTTCATCACTGACGGTACAAAAAAGTTCCGACGCCCGCTCATCATGCGCCTCCAGCCTTGCCGTCCATGCGTTTGAAGCAAGTTCATCATCAAACAGGCTGGCCAGATTCAGCAGCAGGGGGTAGCGCAGAGGGGTCCAGTATGCAGACCAGGGAACGGCCGGATTCATTCCCTGATCAAATACCTGGTCGAAGAACGAAATGATGGCATGATCGCGCTTTACTACCTGCCAGATGTCAAACCGTATCCGGTGCTTTTTCTGCAGAACCAGCAGCGTATCTACAAGGTCAGAAAGGCGGTGCAAGCCCAGTTCCGCAGCGTGCAGGCGCTGCACGCCAAGCGTTTTGCGTAATACGGCAAGATCCGCTTCAGCAACCTTATCCAGATTAGCATCAGACGACAGCACTCCGTAGGAGAGGACTGGCTGGGTTTTGTCAAAAAGGTTTCGGCCAGTCTGGCCTGTTTCATCCACATAAAAGTGCATTCAGAGATCCTTTACCAGGCAGGAGGAAGGGAAACGGCATAATCCGGGTCAATGTAAAACCTTTCTGCAGCCAGCTGCAAGTGATCCGCTTAAGGCTTTAATGACCTCAATACTGGGTTCACGGCAATGAACAAACGGGCCGGATCACAGACCCGTTTTTTAGGGATTACATCTGCCCGGGCTGCAGAAACTCGATTCTGGCAATGGCCGACCTCGACACAGATTTCCCGTCACAGTCTATGCCGAAAGTTGCGTTTCCGTCCGGCGGGAGGTCACGGACTGATGTATAGGCATATGACAGAGCCGTTTCAAGAACCCCTTTTTCATAAACAATATCCGCCTCGAACCAGACAATACAGGGATGAAGCACGCTCAGATAATGCGGTGTAAGATCGTGGCCGTATTTCTTCTGGTAGGCCTTACAGACATCCTCTACCAGCTCCGGCAGCCAGAGGTAATCATGCAGTCCATTTTCACTGGCGTTAAAATGTAATTCCCGGACTAAATGGCCAAAAGGCCCCCAGTGGATTTTATCGCCGGTTCTGAGCTGAAACATCTCATCCGGGACGCCCCCCGGAACATCCCATTCCTTCAGGTGTGTACGGACCATCTCATTCGGGGCCAGGTCGAGCAGCATTTTCATGGCGAGGGATTCTGACTGATTTAGCGCCAGTAACCCCGCCGGAAAAGTATTATCGGCGAAAGTCCGGGTGCCATGAAACCACAGAGCCCGGGTGAATGGTCCCGGTTCGCCCAGTTCCGCACAGACGTACTCTCTCAGATACTGAGGTGCATCAACCAACTGGCGAGGATTAAGCTCGTAGATACTTTCAAGATCGAACGAAAGCAGCACTTTTTTCAGCTTTTCAGGGGGACAGGCAAACCCGGCAGATAATGTATGCAACGCCTGAGTTCGTGAGGAGCAATCGAGAATCAACATGGTGTAAATCCCTTACAAATCCAATATGTTAACAGCGGGGGCTCGACGGCGGGCCATATTGTCGAGCAGCAGGGTCGCATAATATTTCAGAAAGGGTAAAAGCTCCGGAGCGCTGAAGCTGGCGTAGACTTCTCCATCTCCCTGAGATTCCCTGAAAACAATCCAGTCTACAAGGTGTGCATCGCTGGCTGACTCTACCTGGACGCAGAAATGAGCAACTGAATTCCGCATCTTATGGATCAACTCCCGCAGGTTCATTTCCGGTCCGGGCAGCTGTGACTCATGTAATCCCATTTCAGCTTTAAGTTGCCGCGTTAAACGGTCGGCAGGCAGGAAAGAAAGCGCCCTCTCTTTCGGTAACACGATAAGACCCAGAAGGCAATTCAGGGTCAACGTGTAGTTGTACTGCTCCCTGAAGGGTTTGCCCAGCACCTCAATCATTTCGTTATATTGATCGATAAGCGCAAGTGTTCGCTGAACAAAATCGGTCTCAAAATCTGAATAATTTCCCATTTAACCCTCCCGTTCCGGTTCGAGGATCCACTATATCATCCGGCCAGCCTGACGGCTCAGATACGGCATTTCCTACTAAGCCAGAAATCGGATCTGTGCGGCGGGAATCCATCAAGAGATATGATAATAAAGCAAATAGTATAAAATCATACTGAGTGTGATATTTATCATAAATCATGAAATCATACCTGATATGATATTTACTCGTTTAATAGAAAATCATTCAGGGTATGATTTTTCACTCAACCGACATTATCAGACGGAGCGTGCAGGATGGATCAGGAAATGACGTTTTCACTCAGCTATGAGCAGCTTTTGCAGGAAGCGGAAGCGCAGATTAAAAATTGCGATCTCCGCGAGGCTGGCCCTTACTACCTCCAGGAGCTGAACAAAGCCCGGGACTTCCTGGCTTTCTGGCACCGTCTGGCGCTGAAAGGGCAGACAGGAGCACCGGATGCCCGTTTCTATGACCGCATAGACGCAGACTGGGAGCGCCTGGACGCGCTTATCCGGAACGGGAACAACGCAGCATGACTACAGCCAACGCACGTCGTCCGTCACCGCTGCAGCGGCGGGTGCTGATTGTGCTGGCCGCCCTCGGTGCGAAACGTCCGGGACCGGTGGCCACACGGGATATTGAGCGGGTGCTGGAGCAGGGCGGGGACGCCCCGGTGTACGGGCCGAACCTGCGCGCCTCCTGCCGCCGGATGGAAGCCGCGGGCTGGCTGCGCACCCTGCGCGCCCCGAACCTGCAGCTGGCCGTGGAGCTGACGGAGGCCGGCCGGGCGCTGGCCGCCCCGCTTCTGGCTGACGAACAGGCGCGCGTCCTGGCGGAGCAGCGCGCGACAACGGTCCGGGTTCTGCCCCTGGTCCCGCCCGGCCAGGCCGGGGAGGCTGACGACCGGCCGGTGGAGCTGGACGGTCGCTGGCACCTGGCGTGCCGGGGGGACTACGTTATCCGCCTTGACGGCACCACCTGTCTCCAGCTGTGGAACACGGCCGGGCAGGTGACGCGTCTGACGGGCGATCCCCTTCAGGTGGCGCAGTGGCTCCAGGCCTGCCACGGGGCGGGGATTGCGGTCCGGGTGCAGGTTAATGAGAGCACCACGCCGGAGGCGGGCACGCTGAACGCTACCGCGCCGGCGGATCTGACCGGCACCTGGTACCGCCGGCTGGACGCCGCGCTGCAGGCGGAGGGGATCACCGGGCTGACTGAGGATATTCGCCTGGCCGTGGTCAGGCCTGAAGTATCCCTGCGGTCGCTGCCGGCACCGGCGCGCCTGCTGCACGTTCTGCGCGAAAGCCCGGAGGCGTTCCCGCTCACGGCTGCCAGGTATGAAGAAGACACGCAGGCCGCGCTGACTGACCTGCTGGCACGCGCGGGGTTCACCGGCGACCAGGCGCAGGAGCTGCTGTGGCACCGCATCCGCTGGCCGCAGATGAGTCAGGAAGAAGCTGACCGGCGCGAACTGAACAGCCTGCTGGACGAACTTGTACAGCGCCAGCTGTACTGCAACCGCGAACAGCTGACGGAGATTGTGTTTTCGCCGGTCCGTAAACCCGGCGAGCGCTGGACTGACCGTCTGCATTGGCTCCTGATGACGGACGGATTCGGGTTCCGGAGTCCGCTCTCCCGTGACGCAGGCGCCCGGGCGCTGGCGATCCTGGCCGCTTACACGGGGCAGGAGGTGGCGGACCATCTGGCCACGGTTATCGTCTGGAACGACGGCAGCGCGGGGATGCCGTCATGAACACAGGCAACGTCCATCTCATCGTCACCTGCACGCGCCGCAAAACCATAACAGCCGGTCAAACCATCTTTCCATATGAACACGACGCCGGAAATGCTTATGAAGTCTGGCTGGAAAGGCTGGCCAGGGCGCGGAACGACGGCGCTGCCATAACAGCCGGTGAACTGTATACGGGCCAGCACTGGAGCAGGGCTGCTGCGGCTGCAAAACGTACCGGCGCGGAGCTGTGGGTGATTTCAGCAGGTCTGGGGCTGCTGCACGTATCAGACCCGGTGGTCCCTTATGAGGCAACGTTCTCCTCGATGCCGTTCAGTCACAGCAGACTGTGGGAAAGCCTGACAGCTTGCCCGCCTGCTGAACGACGGTATGCTTCCCTGAGGACGCTGATGCAGGCGAGGCCTGACGATCGGTTTGTGGTGGCCGCCTCTCCGGTGTACCTGCGTGCCGTTGAAGCAGACCTGCTCGCGGGGAGGGACGCGTTACGTACGCCTGAACAGCTGCAGGTTGTCACCTCCAAAGGCTACCAGGGCGGCCTGAAGGACAGTGTCCGGTATACGAGCGCAGACATGATGAAAGAGCTGAATACCAACATGACCGGACTGAATGTCAGTTACGCCCTGCAGATCATTGGTAATGAAAAACTGAACAGCAGTACAGCAGGTGAGGTATATGCATGAGCCGGCAACTCAGTGCCATGCTCCTGTTCGTGGTGATCTTCCCGGCCAGCGCAGATATCAGCGGCCGGATCGTTCGAGTGCTGGACGGGGATACCGTTGAGGTTGGGCTCCGTTTGGGAAACGGCAAATATTGTACGTTAAGGTTGTTTTTTGTACTGGCTGATATCAACCGGCCGCAAAGGTCGATACTTCCCTTCTGCCAGTTTTTTATTGTTTCTCCAGATATAATCTCCCGTCAGATTAATGTGCTCCCAGCCCAACGGAGACAAGTGTGACAGCAATTGCTCATTGAGATGTAGCCCCTTCCTCTTCAGCAGGTTAACGGCGTTCTCTATATATACGGTATTCCACAATGTGATCGCGGCGGTGATCAGCGTCAGTCCACTGGCCCGGTAACTCTGGTTTTCCAGACCTCGATCCCTTATTTCGCCCAGACGATGCATGAAAACGGCTCTGGCAAGGGCATTCCGGGCTTCCCCTTTGTTCAGACCTGCCTGAACTCTGCGACGCAGTGAAGGATCGCGAAACCAGTCCAGCATAAACAGTGTTCGCTCAATGCGGCCGATTTCCCTCAGTGCCTTGGCAAGCCCATTCTGTTTCGGATAACTGGCCAGCTTTTTCAGCATCAGAGAAGCGGTCACAGTTCCCTGCTTTATTGAGGTCGCCAGCCTCAGAATTTCATTCCAGTGGGTTTCTATCTCTTTGATATTCAGTTGAGTTGTGGAAATAATTGACTGTAGAGCCGGATATTTATCAGCCTTCCCCTGAATAAACAACCGCTTGTCATGAAGATCCCGGATCCTGGGTGCAAAAGCGAACCCCAGCAGATGCATCAGCGCAAAAACATGCTCCGTGAAACCTGCCGTATCGGTGTAATGTTCCGTGATTTCAAGATCACTTTCGTGATACAGCAGGCCATCAAGTACGTGGGTGGAATCACGAACACGGCTGATCACTTTGGTGTAAAACGGACTGTATTGGTCAGAAATGTGCGTATAAAACTGCACCCCCGGCTCCTGACCGTACTTCAGGTTGACCTGACCGGCATAGCGGCCATGGCTGCCAACCCGAAAATTCTGACCGTCAGAAGATGAGGTTGAACCGTCTCCCCATAATGCCGCCAGCGGACGTGACTTCTGGGCATTAACCAGTTCAGCCAGTGCAGCAGAGTACGTTTCATCGCGGATATACCATGCCTGCATGTTTTCCAGCGAAGCCCGCGTGGTTCCCGGACAGGACTCTGCCATTTTGGTCAGCCCCAGATTGATGCCGTCCGCCAGGATGGTGGTAAGCAGCAAACGGTTATCCTGCGGGCGGGTAAGCGGGTTCTTCAGATGGGTAAAATGTCGCGAGAAGGCTGTCCATCTCTCAACTTCATCCAGTATTTCTGTAATTTTTGGGTGTGGCAACATGTTGTAAATCAGGTCGGCCAGTGGTGATATTGTGGAAGGAACGCTGTTATCCAGCGGGGTGATCTTTAGACCTTTATCTGAAATATCCACATCGGGAAGATCCCCGGTAACGGCCATTGCGTTAACTTCCTCCAGGCGGGAGGCCAGCAGCGTCAGCCTTGCCTTAAGGTAAGCTTCGCAATCTGTTTCGACAGGTATATTTAACTGATTATTATTTAATAACTTTTCGAAATTATCTCCTGGCATAAGATAGTCATCGAAGTTTTTGTAGCGCCGGGAACCCCGGATCCAGATATCACCGGCCCGCAGCGCCCCCTTCAGCTCGTTCATTGCGCAAATTTCATAGTATTGCCGGTCAATACCTGAGGGGGTGATCACCATCTTTTTCCAGCTCTCAGGGATGAAATCCAGTGACGCTGATGAGGGAACCTTTCTTAGCTGCTTACGATACATTTCACGGATAGTATCGAGGGCATCATTAAGAGATAAGGCGGCCGGAGTGGCCCTCAGTTGCAGGGCCGATAACAACCGGGACGAATATTTGCGCAGCGTGCTGAATTTTTCGGTAATAAGATGAAGCGGTTCGAAATTATCCTTACGTGCAAGGAGCTGGGTTTCCTCCAAGCTGGCGGCAAAATCTTCCCACGGTAATATCTGTTCAACAGCAGACAGAGGATCTTCGCCTGCGTTGCGTGCATCCAAGATAGCCTGTCCAACGGAAACATACTGCCGTAATTTCTGCTGTATCAGCTTGCCCGTTTTCTGAAGGCGTTCGGCCTGCTGACGTTTTGCCCGGCTGAACATACTGCCCAGTATGCGTTCATGCAGTTCTATAATTTCATCAATGATTGTGGCTCTGGCCTCAGTCAGTACACAGACCATCGTTGCGTATCGACGAGCAGGGGAAAAATCAGCTAAATCCCGGCTGCTCATTTTGCGGCCTTCCCGCGCCAGTTTCAGCAGCCGGTTCTGATGAACTGTTTTATCCACGCCTTCCGGTAGCGCCAGTGCTTCAATGGCGTTAAGGCGGTCGATATGTTGCAGGACATTCTTTCCATTGATCTTTCCCGGAGGCTGAAGCAACCACGTCAAACGGGAGATTTGTTTTTCAGTTGTCACCAGTAGCGCATCAAGCGCTGATTTATGCGTGATACCAAGATGCGCATTCAACGTGGTGTAAACCGCTTTATCACCCAGTGTAATTGCTTCAGCACAGGTACGTTCCACAACATCAATACCAGGAATAATAATTCGCTGTTGATGCAGACGCTTCAGTAATTCCTCGGCGATAAGTATGCCCCGATCGGTCCTGGTAGACAGAGGGAGCAGATGCTGGATGCATTCTTTCTGAAGTGCCCCATTAAAGGCTTTCAGTTCCAGATACCGATACAGTTCCCCCAGGTGCTCGCGCCGGGTGGTATCACGGCCGGAAATATATTCCTGCCAGAGTTCTGCTGAAAGTTTAAGGCGGTTGCCGATGACTCTGAGCAATTCTGCCGGTGGAGACGATTTTTTATCCGGAGCAAACCCGATATTTTTCAGATAGCAAAGAAGGACGGCGAAACCAAACCGGCTGGCCGGTTTACGATGAGCATTAATAAATGCCAGATCCTGCTCACTGAAATAGGCCATTCGGGTCAGCGTTAACTCATCGTCCGGTAATGCCAGTAATGATTCTCTTTCCGACAGAGAAAGAATCTGCCTCCTTGCCATATAGTTTTCCTCGTAAATTATTCAGTACGGTATTTTTAACAAAACCAGATATCGCATAAGGGTACACCCTGACGCCATAATCAAAACGTGACGGCACACAATGAATGACATAACCTATATGCGATAGAGTAAATGCAATAACCTAAATGCGATAATGCGGTGGAAAAATGTTCATCAGAGCTTATTTGAGGGCATCGACGGAAGATCAGTTCGCCGATCGGGCAAAAGAGATGCTGGAGCAGTTCGTTCAGGAACGAGGGCATAAAATCGCAAGCTATTACCGGGAGAATATCAGCGGGACAAAACTTGACCGCCCGGAGTTGGGACGCTTGCTGATGGATAGTCACCGTAATGATATTTTGCTGGTTGAGCAGATAGACCGCCTGACCCGCCTGAGCAACAGCGACTGGATGACGCTGAAAAAGCAGATAGAACAACACGAGCTGCGAATTGTCAGCCTGGATGTCCCCACTTCATGGCAGGCGCTGTCAGAAAAAGGTACCTCGCAGGCTGATCCGATCACCCGCGCTGTGATAACCGCCATCAATAACATGCTTATCGACCTGATGGCCGCGATGTCGCACAAAGACTGGCTGAGCCGCCGACAGAGGCAAAAACAGGGAATTGAACGAGCGCATAATTTGGGGAAATATCGGGGGAAACAGGCGGATCAGGAGCGGCACCAGAAAGTGCTGTACTACCGTCAGGTGAAAAAGCTGAGTATCCGTGAAACAGCCGATGCCACGGGCTACAGTCCCTCTCAAATATGTCGAATTCAGGCACTGTACCGAGAAAGTCAATCAGAAGTGGGGTGACTGATCTATACGAGAGATATGATTTTTCTGGCTTTTTCAAAGTGGTCCAGTTTCATTTCCATGATCCACCATTGGGCTACTTCCATGAGTAATTCCGGGTCATCATTCCTGTTGGCAAAGAAAGCATAAAATGACACGCCAACATCATCCCCTTTCGCCGCAATCTTCGCTTCACATACTTTCACAATCTTCGCTCGGATACTGGGTCTCATTATCTTTCCCTGATAGTCGCTGATGGCACATGCTATCACACACAGGTGAATGGGGAGGAGAGGTTAAAAATTAGTCTTAACGTACAATAATTTTCGATATCCAAACTGACCCCTTTAAGCACACTGACGAGGAAACGCTGTATATTGCCGGCGATACCATATGGGTGAAACCTTATGTAGACTGCCTCAAAAATCACCGTCCTGATGTGGTGGTGCTGAATGCTGGCTTTGCTCAGGTTGACGGCATCGGCGCCATAATTATGGGTAAAGAAGATGTCTTGCGTACCCATAAGGAACTACCTGCGGCCATGATTGTTGCTTCTCATATGGAAGCAGTGAATCACTGCATTCTCAGTCGCGCCGAGCTTCGCGCTTATAGTGAAGAAAACGCCATCCAGGAAAACGTTTTTGTGCCTGCGGATGGCGAAACTCTGGTGTTCTGAAAACAAACTGAATGCACAAAGCGGATCTGATTATGGCGCAGGTCCGCCACTCGTCAGAGATGCTTTTAACATGTATGCCAGTCAGTATCTTAACTGCTGACCGGAAGGAATTTTTTTATGTCTGTCCCTTCAGTTGCTGTCATTGCTACACCCGGATTCAGTCCGTTCCATTTTTCTGTCCCGTGCATTATTTTCGGGACAATCCTGCCCGATAACAGCCTTTTTGAACTGAAAATCTGTGCTGAACAACCGGGAGAGGTAACGACTGATATTGGTCTCTCTTTCAATATCGGAGAGGGGCTGGACGCGCTTAAAACAGCTGATATCGTTATCGTACCTTTCTGGAGTCACCCTAAAGAAAAACCCTCGCAGGCGTTAATTGATGCCCTGACCCAGGCGTGGCGCCGCGGGGCTGAAATTGTCGGGCTTTGTCTCGGAACCTATGTTCTGGCCTATGCCGGTTTATTGGACAACCGATGTGCAGCAACGCACTGGGAATGCGAACATGATTTCAGGACCCGATTTCCTGCGGTAAGACTGGATACTAATTCACTGTATGTTGATGACGATCGTCTTATCACATCAGCAGGTACGGCTGCTGGTATAGACTGCTGCCTGTATATTCTTCGCAAACACTATGGCAGCACACTGGCCAACCGTGTTGCCCGCAGAATGGTAATCCCTCCTTATCGGGAGGGAGGGCAGGCCCAGTTCATTGAACGCCCTGTTCCTGAAACCACTCGAGATAGTAAAATAAACGAACTCCTTGATTATCTCCGGCGCAATCTCAGCATACCTCACGATCTTGATTCACTAGCTCGGTACGTGAATATGAGTCGCCGTACTTTTACCCGGCACTTTTTAAAAGCCACCGGCATGTCGCCAGGTGACTGGCTTAATGCGGAAAGATTGCAACACAGCCAGGAGCTTCTCGAAACGACTGACCACAGCGTTGAGACAGTGGCCACACTTTCTGGCTTTCAGTCGCCTATTTCATTCCGCCAAAGTTTCCGCGCAAGGTTTGACGTCAACCCCACCGAATGGCGGCGTTCTTTCAGAGGTTCCCGAACCTTGCTTTAAAGCATACCGATTCATCATGACCTGGCGGAAGAGTGATGCAGCCTTTAGTAGTGGCAGTGGTAACTGCAACGGCCTTCAGGGGCTCTTAGTCTTTAGCTGTCACGCCCATTTCATTCAGAAGCTTACTTCTGAATTCCATCAGGCTCTCAACACAAAAATCATGTTTTCTTTCATAACGCCCCAGGGGCAGCAGCATCGAAACCGAAAACCTGCCAATTTGTGTATCAAGGCCGATGGCTATCGTGTTAACCCCTTCGATCATTTCACCGTAATCGTAAGAGATGCCGGTTTTGCGTATTTCATTCAGTCTTTCAATCAGTGTGGAGATGGTCTGAATTGAAAAATCGGCGGGGGGTCTGAACTCTTCTGCAAAAAGTGCCTTGACGTCTTCATTACGTTGCAGGGAAAGCAGTACGCGGCCGGCAGAGGTGCTGTAGAGAGGCCGCGCAAAACCAAGCCGGGGAACGATTTGCAGTTCTCCTGAGGCAGCAGCACAGTGGATAGCAGTGAGGTTTCTCCCGGCCGGGCGACTCAGCGCTACCGTTTCACCGGTCAACTCGGAAAGCGCTTCAAGACGTGGCCGCATCGCAGTGATCACATCAGTATGTGCATTCGTTACCAGCTTAAGAAACGCGGGGCCAAGCGTCACGCCCGCTTTGCCGTTACTACGAATAAGCTCAACGGACTCAAGTGCGCCAACGAGTCGCTGAACAGTAGATCGGGGAAGTTGTGCCGTCTGAGCGATTTTGCCGAGGCTTAAGCCCTCAGGATGCTCTCCTAAAATATTCAGAATGGTTGCAGCCCGCGAAATAACCTGTACGCCGCTCCCTTTTTCCTGCTCATTTTCAGCTTTCATAAATACGCTCCATAATTCTTCAGCATAAGCGTGGGTAGTCATTTATATGGCTACCTGTCGAACATTACGTTTGCTTTGTGGTTGAAAATCGCTAGCTTAAAAGCTAATATCATCTTAAATTAACCACTAGATGAGCAATGGTGCCGCATAGTGGTTAATAAGGCAAGCAATTTTTGGGTTTGTACTACATCCCGGTAAACATCCAGAACAGGAGAAATACCGGGCTACTTAACCGGAGGGAAAACACACAGATGAGCCATTTTTTTTATGGTGGCATGTTGCATGAATACAGCCTGGCGGGCTTGTACTTCAGCCCTATGGCTCTCTTTTCGATGCTGGCGTTCATAAGCACACTTATAACGAGAAAAACTCTTACCATCCTGAAACTGCGGCAGCTTGTATGGGCGGGTGCCTGGTTCGATCTATCTGTTTACATGATTTATCTGGCCGCAACGGTTTATTTTATTGGAGTCTGACAATCAATGTTACGTACAGCAGTAAGGGTATCTATCACGGCTATTTTTGTTACCGTTGCGGTTATTGCAGGTCACTGGGTCTGGCAACATTACCTCTATTCACCATGGACACGCGACGGCAGGGTACGCGCAGAGATCATCACTATCGCTCCGGATGTATCGGGCTGGGTGACAGAGGTCAATTTCCGCGATAACGAAGACGTTAAAAAGGGACAGGTTCTCTTTACCATTGATGCGACGCGTTTTCACAACGCAGTTGAAGAAGCCAAAGCCAAAATGAACAGGGCGCGTTATGCCTGGGAGCATGCCAAAGAGCAGTATTCAAGAAGACTGGGCTTAAGCAAAAGCGCGGTTATCAGTAAGGACGACTTAAGTACATATAATACCAATACGCTGCTTGCGCAGGCTGATTATGAGCTGGCTAAAAGCACCTATCAAAAAACGCTCATTGATCTTAAGCGAACCGAAATCATTGCTCCTGCTGATGGAACAATCATGAACCAGTCTCTCAGGGCGGGTAACTATGCCACTCAGGGGAAAGCAGTGGTGTCCATTGTTCAGAAAGATTCGATGTACGTGACCGGCTATTTTGAAGAGACGAAATTACCGGATATCAGACCGGGCGACAGTGCGCGTATAGAGCTTATGAGCGGCGGTGAGCATGTTCAGGGAAAAGTGATCAGCATTGCGCGAGCTATTGCTAATAACAACACCTCAACCGACAGCCAACTGCTGCCAACCACACAGCAAACCTTCAACTGGGTTCGTCTGGCGCAGCGTATCCCGGTAGACATCCAGTTAACATCCGTTCCACGCGGTGTAAACCTGAGTGCGGGCATGACGGTTTCAGTAAAAATCGACCATAAGGGATAACAGCATGGCTCTCAATCCTGTTATCAGTCATTTCATCATGCCAAACAAGCGCACCATCATTTTTGCCTGTAAAGGTGTGCTCTCAATGGCAGCCGCGCTATTTATCGCAATGCATCTGGAACTAGACAAGCCGTTCTGGGCTGTCGTCGCATCAATGTTACTTCAGGCCCGACCCGAGAGCGGCCTTGTTATTGAAAAAGCGCTGTACCTCGTTGCTGGCTCAGTGGTGGGGGGGATTGTAGCAGTCCTTATTCTGGGTAACTTTACAGCCTATCCGGTTATTGCCCTGGCGTTGCTGACATTATGGATAGGTTTAACATCTTACCTGTCCGCAAAAGTCCAACATGTTAATTACAACTATTTGCTGGGTTTAACCGGCGTTACAGCACCATTGATTGTCCTTCTCGTTATGTCAGATGCCACAACGGTCAGCTCTCTGCAGGCGTTTGAGGTTGTGCGTGCCCGCCTGAGTGAAGCCATGGTAGGGGCCTTTTGTGCTGCAATGGTAAGTGTTCTGTTCATACCTTTAAGATTAAGAAACCTTCTCGGACTGCACACCGAAAATACGCTGCGGAGCTTATTCTCGTTGTTATCTGCTGAGCTCACTTCAGAAACGCCCAAATTAGTGCGCTATAAAAAATCCGGGGTGCTGCTCACTGCTGTTTCCCAGCTAAATAATGATGCCCGTGCCTCTGCGTATGATGGACCTGAAGGCTATGGGAGAGCACGGGCATGTTATCTGGTAAGTAATGAAAGCATTATTACCGCATCCATTGCCCAGACGCTTGGATTCCAAATGCATGCAGAGCAGAGCCGCCTCAGCGCATCGATGCATACATTTATCAACCAGATTAGTAACGGCTTCAGTCAGCTTTCTGACGCCAGCACCAACACGAAGCGACTGCAGCTGTTGCAGCTGCTTCACCGCTCAGTAGTCAGTTTTAAAATGGCCGGCTCACTTTATACCTCTGAAGATATGATCGCTTTCCGGATGGTCAGTCGACTAATAAAACTGGCGATCAGGATTGTGCGAGTTGCTGATGAAGTTAAACATCATCGTCCGGTTAAAATTAAAGCCAGGCGTTTGCCTACTTACCAGGACTCTCTTATCGCAAGTCTGAATGCGTTTCGCAGTATGTTGATTTTCCTTTGCAGCGTAACCATATGGATAGGAATGGGCTCGCCTCCTGCGGTTCTGATGATGATGATCCTTCCACCGTTCTTCTCGATGGCATTCTCTCAGGCACCGGCACCGGAGGTGGTAGTTAAAAAAGTCATTTATGGCGCTCTGTTAGCTATCCTGGCATCCGCTTTTGTTGAACTTTCTCTGCTGTCTGCAGGAAGTGGCAACTTTGAAATACTTATCATGGTCATGGGGCTTCCGTTATTTGTGGCGCTTATGGCGGTCTCTTGGCCGCCGACCACACCCTATGGCCTGGGCTTTTGTCTGCCTTTTGTTCTCTTGACTCAGCCGGGAAACACGATGACTTTCTCAGCTGAAGTGAGCGTTACGACTGGCCTGGCACTGGTTACAGGCCTTGGGATCCTGTTCGCAATTTTTGCAGTCTTCATAACCCCGGATAGCCACTTTATCCATAGCCGGCTTATGAAAGCCTTAACAAAAGACTTAAGGTTGCTGAGCACGGCTGAAACGACTGAAAACGACTTCGTTTACAGAGTCGGTGGGAAAATAATTCGGCTTTTCTCTCTTAAAAGTAGCGAGGCGCATCTGGCTGGTTTACAGGCGCTTAAAAACATTAATTTAGTCTTTTCACTTAATAAACTCTTTAGAAGCAAGAATGAAAAAACGAAAATAGTCTTTAATGGCTGGCTTAAAAATTATCGTGATCTGATATCTGGAATTCAAAATATTAATGCAGAAAAAATGCTGGAGGAAACGGCGAAACTCAAACTACTTTTTAACGAAAGTACAGAAAACATCCCACCCTATCATTCACCCACAGAGCAGGCAGAAGGGCAACTGCTGCTTAGCTATGCCACGCAAATCATTAAAGATCATGCTCACTTTAGTCATTAATTAACAGTAAAATGCCGAATTACCGGCAGATAGTTGTTATGTGTATATAACAGGAGTAGTTATCTATGGTATATCATAATCACATGCATTCTTTACTTGAATGGATAGATAAAAATATACATGCGAATCTTAAAATTGATGACGTCGCAACAAAATCAGGCTATTCAAAATGGCATCTGCAGAGGGTGTTTAGTTTTTATACGGGGATGTCGTTAGGTCAGTATATTTGCAAAAAGAAACTTCTGCTTGCTGCTCAAGACTTGCTTTGTACTTCTGAAACAGTACTTGAGATATCCATAAAGTACGGTTACGACTCCCAGCAATCTTTTACCCGAACATTCCGCAGACATTACAGTATGCCGCCAGCGTGCTACAGGCGAACCATGTCTAACCTTAAATGAACCCAATTCCCTGTTAGAAATAGCTAATTTGTCTTTATAATATTTATTTAGTCTTCGGGTTTATTGCAACAAAAGATAACTACTGCAAAAGTCATTTTCGTACACAAAGTGAGACCTGAAGGCTACCCTGATTTTTTACATTCATCATTGGCCGTTATGGCTAAAGTTGATTCATGTTGAAAATATTATTGTTGGGGTTATAGTTCTATCAAAGGGCAAAAAAAGATGGCTTATTATTTGCATAAGTCATCAAAGTCACAGAGGGAAAGAATGTGATATGTGAAATCATCACTAATTGATGGCTTTAAATTGATTATAATTAACCCGCTTACTTTTAATTATGAAAGTGTGCTAAAGGGTTGGTGAATTAATTGTCTTAACTGTATATAAATATAGAATTAAATATAAATAATGGTGATTGCAGCGGCACTTTAAGAGCCTCTAAATTTATTTGATTGTTGTCGAGGCGGTGGCAGCTCCCATACAGAGCTGCCCATATGAATTAAACCACGACAGGCATTTTTTCCGACAGCATTGGGTCGATGAGAAAACGTGTCCCGACATGTTCGGGTTACAACCGCATGATACGCTCTCGATCACATTTACCTTTGCGAGCATTGATGTTATCGCGAGACGCTAGGGAAGGTGCGAATAAGCGGGGAAATTCTTCTCGGCTGACTCAGTCATTTCATTTCTTCATGTTTGAGCCGTTTTTTCTCCCGTAAATGCCTTGAATCAGCCTATTTAGACCGTTTCTTCGCCATTTAAGGCGTTATTCCCAGTTTTTAGTGAGATCTCTCCCACTGACGTATCATTTGGTCCGCCCGAAACAGGTTGGCCAGCGTGAATAACATCGCCAGTTGGTTATCGTTTTTCAGCAACCCCTTGTATCTGGCTTTCACGAAGCCGAACTGTCGCTTGATGATGCGAAATGGGTGCTCCACCTTGGCCCGGATGCTGGCTTTCATGTATTCGATGTTGATGGCCGTTTTGTTCTTGCGTGGATGCTGTTTCAAGGTTCTTACCTTGCCGGGGCGCTCGGCGATCAGCCAGTCCACATCCACCTCGGCCAGCTCCTCGCGCTGTGGCGCCCCTTGGTAGCCGGCATCGGCTGAGACAAATTGCTCCTCTCCATGCAGCAGATTACCCAGCTGATTGAGGTCATGCTCGTTGGCCGCGGTGGTGACTAGGCTGTGGGTCAGGCCACTCTTGGCATCGACACCAATGTGGGCCTTCATGCCAAAGTGCCACTGATTGCCTTTCTTGGTCTGATGCATCTCCGGATCGCGTTGCTGCTCTTTGTTCTTGGTCGAGCTGGGTGCCTCAATGATGGTGGCATCGACCAAGGTGCCTTGAGTCATCATGACGCCTGCTTCGGCCAGCCAGCGATTGATGGTCTTGAACAATTGGCGGGCCAGTTGATGCTGCTCCAGCAGGTGGCGGAAATTCATGATGGTGGTGCGGTCCGGCAAGGCGCTATCCAGGGATAACCGGGCAAACAGACGCATGGAGGCGATTTCGTACAGAGCATCTTCGATCGCGCCATCGCTCAGGTTGTACCAATGCTGCATGCAGTGAATGCGTAGCATGGTTTCCAGCGGATAAGGTCGCCGGCCACTACCAGCCTTGGGGTAAAACGGCTCGATGACTTCCACCATGTTTTGCCATGGCAGAATCTGCTCCATGCGGGACAAGAAAATCTCTTTTCTGGTCTGACGGCGCTTACTGCTGAATTCACTGTCGGCGAAGGTAAGTTGATGACTCATGATGAACCCTGTTCCATGGCTCCAGATGACAAACATGATCTCATATCAGGGACTTGTTCGCACCTTCCCTAGAAGTTAAGTTGTATCAATGTTTTGATAAGTGATGTCGCATTTAGTTATCTAAATGCTCGCATTGGAATTTAAATTTTAACAATTCTTATAAATCACGTAAAATCCCTCATCTAGAAATGTTCCCGATGGTGCAGCGTGCCGCTGAGTTGTTTTAGCCTTTCGCGATACCGCCTTGCTGCCTGGCTGGGTATTATCGCGATAATGATGTTGTTTATTGGTCCGGCGGTTTCGCGAGCGCTGGAGCATAGCGGCATCTCTACGCCTGAAATGCCCATGATGGACATGTCTCATTCAGAGATGGACGGCATGCCCATGATGGACATGTCGCACCCGATGGGTAGTGGCCACGTCCACAGCCCGGACATGGGAGTAATGGATGATATCGCCTGTGGTTACTGCGTCATGCTGCTGCATGTTCCGCTGCTTGACCTTATTGTTGCTGACACACTACAGTTCGTTACCTTCTTTTACCGCGCGCCGCCTGCCCGATACTTTGTTAAATTCGTTTTCCACCCCGTATTAAAAGACGTACAACCTCGGGCCCCTCCCTTCAATCACTGCATCTGATACTCAACTTACTGTTCTGCTTGCTTAATAGGGCAAAGAGTTTTCTCTGCTTGCTTCATTCAGGCAGATACAGTTGCGTCAAAAAATTGTAGTGAGGCTATTGAATGTTTAATCTGACAGCGCTGGAGCTGGCACGTATCCAGTTCGCGTTTACTGTGTCTTTCCATATTATTTTTCCCGCCATCACCATCGGTATTGCCAGCTATCTGGCCGTGTTGGAAGGTCTCTGGCTCAAAACCAAGCAGAGCGTTTATCGCGATCTGTATCATTTTTGGATGAAAGTGTTTGCCGTCAACTTTGGCATGGGCGTCGTATCTGGCCTGGTGATGGCCTATCAGTTTGGGACAAACTGGAGCCAGTTTTCTGTTTTCGCCGGAGGAATTACCGGCCCGTTACTGACCTATGAAGTACTGACGGCCTTCTTTCTCGAAGCCGGATTTCTCGGCGTCATGATGTTTGGTTGGAACCGTGTTGGGCCTGGCCTGCATTTCTTTGCAACCTGCATGGTCGCGTTAGGAACGCTCATTTCAACGTTCTGGATACTGGCGTCTAACAGCTGGATGCATACACCACAAGGCTACAGCATTATTAATGGTGAGGCAGTTCCTACAGACTGGCTCAAGGTCATTTTTAATCCCTCCTTCCCATACCGTTTGGCACACATGTCAACGGCCGCGTTCCTGGCCTCGGCCTTTTTCATTGCGGCCTCTGCCGCATGGCACCTGTTAAAGGGGAATGACACACCCGCTATTCGCAAAATGCTCTCAATGGCAATGTGGATGGCTCTGATCGTTTCACCCATTCAGGCCTTTTTAGGCGATGCGCACGGGCTAAACACCCTGAAATATCAGCCGGCAAAAATTGCCGCGATTGAGGGGCATTGGGAAAATACGGATAACAAACCCACTCCATTAGTACTGGTTGGTTGGCCTGATATGGAGCAGGAAAAAACACACTATGCCATTGAAGTTCCTTATCTTGGCAGTCTTATCCTGACCCACAGTCTTGATAAGCAGATCCCCGCATTAAAATCTTTCCCCAAAGAGGACAGACCTAACTCCACGATTATTTTCTGGTCATTCCGGATCATGGCCGGGCTCGGCATGCTGATGATCCTTTCTGGAATCTGGAGCCTGTGGCTGAGGTCAAGAGGCACACTGTATCAGTCGCGTCTGTTCTTACGTTTTGTCCTGTTTATGGGACCCTCAGGCCTAATAGCTATTCTCGCCGGCTGGTTTACCACGGAAATTGGACGTCAGCCCTGGGTGGTTTATGGCCTGCTGCGTACGCGCGATGCCGTTTCTGCCCACGGTGAATTGCAAATGAGCATCAGCCTTCTGGCCTTCATTGTGATCTATTTCTCCGTGTTTGGCGTGGGTTACTCCTACATGATGAAACTGATTAAGAAAGGGCCGGTCGTCAACGAAGGCGAAACACAAGACCACGGTGGACCGGGGCAACAACGTACCCCTGCGCGTCCGCTTTCCGCAGTTGATGAAAAATTAGACCCAAGGAGCTGATGATGGGCATTGATTTACCGCTAATCTGGTTCGTGATCATCGTATTCGGCATCATGATGTATGTTGTTATGGATGGTTTCGATTTAGGCATTGGTCTGCTGTATCCGCTCGTCAAAAAGAGCGAAGACCGTGATGTCATGATGAACACCGTTGCGCCAATATGGGATGGCAATGAGACCTGGCTTGTTCTGGGCGGCGCGGCACTCTATGGCGCGTTCCCCCTGGCTTATTCGGTTGTCCTTGATGCCTTGGCCATTCCTCTCACCGTCATGTTATTTGGTCTTATTTTCCGGGGAGTTGCCTTTGAGTTTCGGTTCAAAGCCAGTGAAGCTAAACGTCATATTTGGGACAAGTCTTTCTTCTGGGGTTCTCTGGTGGCGACTTTCTCACAAGGCGTTGTCGTCGGGGCATTCATCAACGGTTTTCCTGTTCATAACAGGGCTTACGCCGGTGGAGCGCTGGACTGGCTCACTCCCTTTACGCTGTTCTGCGGATTTGGGCTGATGGCGGCTTACGCATTATTGGGGGCAACCTGGTTAGTGATGAAAACGGAGGGGCATCTGCAGGAACGTATGCACCGAGTGACAGGCCCTCTGGTCATACTGTTTCTTTGGGTGCTGGCCGTGATCAGCATCTGGACTCCGTTGACGCATCCTGAGATCGCACAGCGCTGGTTCAGCATGCCCAATATTTTCTGGTTCATGCCCGTTCCTCTGCTGGTTGCTCTGTGCACCTGGCGACTCATTCATGCTGTTGAGAACGGTGCACATTTTACGCCATTCCTCTTAACGCTGGCTCTGGTGTTTTTAGGGTTCAGTGGGCTGGGCATCAGCATATGGCCAAACATTATTCCTCCTGACATCTCCTTCTGGCAGGCATCCTCACCGCCGCAAAGCCAGGGTTTTATTCTGGTTGGCGCGCTCTTCATTATCCCGATCATTCTGGTCTATACCTTCTGGAGCTACTACGTGTTCCGGGGGAAAGTGACACCGGACCAGGGTTACCACTGATAAAGATGTTAAGAGTTCCGTCGGCTCTGTGTCGATATTTGGGACACAGGGCCAGCGGGGGAAGGAGTCTATGGTTGCAAAAAAAGTTACCCGGCGAACAGCTACCAAAAACATTCGGTTTCCTCATCGATTGATAGAGGATATCAAAGGTGCGCTGGAGCGTGAAGGATCGTCCAATTTTTCAGCGTGGGTCCTCGATGCATGCTCCATGCAGGTCAAGAGGCGGCAAAGCAAGCAGGAGGAATGATGATCATTTGCGCGTGAAGGCAAAGCCTGCCGGTGTTCGAATATGAGTTTCTAATTGCTCGAAATAGGGTCAAACCCAAACAGGGTTAAGACGGACAACGTCGATTAAACGCTTACCGCCCCTAGCGTAATTACGTCAGGGGCGGTAATAAACCGGAGGAATAAATGAAAATCACCGAACAAAAGTGGAGTCAAGGTACCGTTTCGACAGTAAAAGTCACGTTTTGGAAAAAAATGCTATGGATGTTATTGATCTACGGCGGAAGCGTTTTCGCACTTTTTGTCATAGCGAGTGCATTCCGCCTCCTTATGGCTGCGGCAGGGATGAAGACACATTAGCCCTCTCCACCTGCTCTCGTGTTCGCTTAAGATCCATATAAAAATGTAATAAACAGCTAGTCTCGTAGTCATTTATTTCAAGGAAATTTTTATGTTTTTTTTCAGTAAGGTTACCCGTTGGGTGCTTGAGCAGTTAGTTCATAGGTTAGAAAACCCCGACCATGGCTGCGAACCTTTGATGTCGAATAACCCTTTACTGCAACGTGTCATAGCAGGCGTTGATAAGTTGCTTGAAGAACGTGGCAACTTAAAAGCGCAGATTCAAAAACTGATTTTCGATACTGACGCTCTGCAAGACCAGAAAAACCGTTGGGAATTGCTTTCTAGAGGAGCTAATGAGCTGCTTTGGGAGCTGGAGCTACACGATAATACTTCGCCTACACCAAGCGCATCAATGAAGTGGTCGGGAGATTTGCCAATACTGTCGCAGCCTATAATTACGCTTGAGGGCTGGAGAGAAAGATTGCACCCAGAAGATCGACAACGCCATGCTAAAGAGCTGGCAACCTATCTGGCCGTTAGCAAGTCCCAGCTACCTTGGTCTATAGATATTCGAATGAAACTCTTAAAGGAAGATGATTACAGATGGTGTCATATTAGCGGCGCTTGTCAGCGGAATACTCAAGGCTTACCCGTATCCATAGGTGGCATTTTACGAGATATTCATGAACAACGCCTTCGGGAAGAGAAGTTGTCTTTGGCCGCCATACGATTTGACATCTCTCAAGAAATGTCGCAAGACGGACTCTGGGATATTGAAATAATAGCGGGTAACCCAGCCAATCCAAATAATGTCATCTGGTGGTCAATGCAAATGCGTAGGTTACTAGGGTATAGCACGGTTGAAGAGTTTCCCAACAATCTCGAAAGTTGGATCTCCCGTCTTCATCCCGAAGATAAGGCACTCGCATTGGGAGCTTTTATAGCGCATGTGGACGACGTTAGCGGACAAACCCCCTTTGATGTTAACTATCGACTCCAGCATAAAAACGGTGACTATCGATGGTTTTGTGGTCGTGGTAGAACAATGCGTGGGAAGGACGGTACGCCCTGGCGTGTCGTGGGTGCTATTGTTGATATACACGCACATCACGAAGAGCGCGCGATGCGCGATGCGCAGGAAAAACAGAACCTTATAATGAAGGATACGCTTATAAAGATGGCACAAACTGTCTCCACAATTCAAGGTATCGCTAGTCAAACTAACTTGTTAGCATTGAATGCGGCTATTGAGGCAGCACGGGCAGGTGCGGCTGGACGAGGATTTGCAGTTGTTGCTGATGAAGTTAGGCAGTTGGCCACTCGCACGAGCGATGCAACACAGCAAGCAATGAATATGATGGAACGCTAGCAGGCAAATTCTCATTTTTAATGATGCATGATCGTCGTAAATGCGTATGCCTATGTGTAAGGAAAGTACATGGGCATAATTTTGACCTGGTCTCGGAGGTGTTGATTTAACCAGCCCTACCGGAAAAATGACGATGCAGGTTATTTCTGCGCTAGCGGAATTTGAGCAGGCTCTGTTGCTTGAACGTACGCACTCATCTATTGCGAGGGCCAAAGCAGCTGGGAAGCGATTTGGCCGTCCTTCCGCACTGAATGAAGAACAACAACTTAGGTGATTGCCCGTGTTGACGCTGGGATCTTTATCAGTGCGATTGCTAGGGAGTTTAATAACACCCGGCAAACCATTCTTTGGGTAAAGGTAGGACAGCATTCATCCAAGATGTAACCACAGATCCAATATTCCAGAGTTGACCGTCTGATCACTGCTAGTGAGCAGACATAAAAACATCCTCTGAATTTATTAAAGTGACAGAAAGTTATTTCTATTTTTCAGGTCTGTTCCATGGCATTTTTAACAAAAAATTGGTCATTCCACATAAACCACTTAAACCTGCAAAAAGTAATCCTGCACCTACAAAGCCTGATACAAGAAATAGCCTGCTATCGGTGGTGTATCCCAAAACAACACCGGTAAGAATAAGTGTGCCCGCAACAATCTGAACTTGCCTCATAATAGGCAGCGGTTGCTTTTTGTCTTCGATTGTCGGCAGCCCAACGCTCTTCCACGCGTTAATGCCACCTGCCATCAGCAAAACCGGCGCAGGGCTCGCGGCTTTCGTTAGCGCTTTGGCATTTTGAACCGTACGCATTCCTGCCAGGCAATGAAAAATGACAGGCTGTCGCTCCGCACCTTCCACTATTTTACCTGCCGTAATATCAGTGAGTGGGAGTGAGCGCGCATGCTGTATGTGCTCACGCAAGTATTCAGCGCGTTCTCGAATATCAATGAGGACAGCGCCTTTTTCAATAAGCTTTTTGGCCTCTTGCGGAGAGACTGATTCTGGTGTCATTTAAATATCCTCAGGACAGTAAATGTCTTTTAAGGTGGAAATAACTCTTTTCACCGCATCGTTTTTGATGAAGTAGTTCACTTTTTGCGCGACCCTTTTGGACTCAATCAAACCATCTTCTTTCATTTTCGCAAGGTGTTGAGAGGTTGCAGAAGGCGTTAAACCGGTCAGTTGCCCCAACTCACCCGAAGAGGTACCTGATTTATCAATAAGAATACAGAGAATTAACAGATGACTGCTGTTACTCATCGACTTAAGCTGCGTGGTTGCCAGCGAGACGCCTTCTTGTAATTGAAACAGTTTAGTTTCTTTCATTAAAATATTAGATCTTCATAAATTTAGAAAACTCTAAATCAAATGATACTTACGCGCGATAAAAGTTTTAAGTACTGCGGGATGTCTGCTGTTAGCTCAAAGCTGACCATTCACATCAGCATATCTGCTTCTTACTATGAAGCGGACATTTACTCTCGTATCTAAACAGGCCGGAGGCACGGATTAACGCCAGAATAAGTATCAGCGCCATTGCGCTGGAATTTAATACTACCCGGCAAACCATACTCCGGGTAAAAGCAGGGCAGCAATAATCCTGAGTGTAGATACAGCTCAAAACCTCTTAGCTGGACGCTCTGCTATGTGCCATAAGCGGACATTCTAAATAATGTTTTCCAACGTTCATTGGAATATTACTGTCGTAATTGAAGGTTTTTGATTCAGCATCCTGTAATCGAATTATCTAATGATAACTAGCTGTTAGTTACCAAGCTGCTTCATAATATCCTGCCCATTATAATGGGAGTGATTCTCAATAACTTCACCATCTTTGAATGTCAGCATAACCATAAATGAAAAATAGACTGACCGATGAGTTGGTTGCAGGCCAAGATATGCCTTGCTCTGAACTCCACTAAACGTCAAGTACGCTGCAACTTTATCCTCTTTTGCAAAGGTTTCTAATACAGTCATTTTGAAACCAGGGAAAGCATCCATATGCCCTTTTTCCTGGGTGACAAAATCATCAGCATTAAGCGGAGAGTTAATGCTTGAGTAAAATTTAAAATCCGGATGACACAGTTCTTTTACTTTATCATATTCATTTTCTTCAATCAGACGAGAAAGCTCGTAGGTTGCCTGAATGTTTTTTTCGCAGTTCATGTCTTACCCCAATCTTAATTATCATGTTAATTAGTTATGCATCACGGAATGTTTTCCGCCACTCCCTAGGGCTGACACCGAATTTTTCCCGAAACTGTAGCCTAAAAGTGGGCGCTGACTGAAACCCCGCTTGTTCAGCGACCTGTTCTACAGGAAGGTCCATGTTCTCTAAGAGCCCCTGACTCCGGTGCAGCCGTGCCGCCGTGATCCACTCAACGACTGACATACCTGTCGCTTTCGTGAAATGTCGCGTCAGTGTCCTGCGACTCATTGAGGCGTATTCAGCCAGAGAATTAATATCGTGCGGCTCCTGAAGGTTGAGTAGCAGGTAATCAAGCACCCTATTAATTCTACAATCGGCAGTCTTTTGAGTGACGGGATGATCAATATACTGCGCCTGACCACCATCACGGTGAGGAGGTGTGACCATCCTGCGGGCAATGTGATTGGCCGTTAGGCTGCCAAAATGTTGACGAATGATATACAGGCAGCAATCCATCGCCGCAGCCGTTCCTGCCGATGTAGTCAGTCCATCGTCATCAACATAGAGTTCGTTAAGATTCAAATGAACGGATGGAAACAACTTCCGAAAATCTTCCTCATACTCCCAGTGTGTTGCCGCCATATGCCCGTCCAGCAAGCCTGCATAAGCCAGTACGAAAGTGCCTAAGCATAGCCCCACTATTTGAGCTCCCGCTTCACGTGCTTTTACCAGAGCATTAAGCAGAGGCTCGGATGGACGCTTACGCACATCTCCCCAGAAGGGCACAATGACGGCATCAACCTGAGTCAGAACGTCCAGACCATGATCGGCCTGTATTGCCGTTCCTTCGTCAGACCAGATGAGACCCGGCTTTTCAGCGCATATCAAGCGGGTAAAGAGCCTTTTGTCTGTGAGGGTATCGCCAAAAAGGATCAGCGGAACTGATACATGATAAGTGCTGAATCCCTGAGTAACAAGTATGGCAACTGAAATCACAGACATCGTGGCTCCTTAGTTATCGGTTTCCGTCAGAACGTGACAGATTCGCCGTCTGCAGGAGCTGAAACGTAATCCTGAATATGGTTAATCTGCGCATATTCCAAGATATCCAGTCGTGTGACCAGACAGTGGTTAACAGCTTCCATGTGGGTAGCAACAATTTGGGCTTCTGGCAATACAAGATGCGCCCTCACAATATCTTCTTTACCAAATATGATTGCGCCGTAGCCCTGAACATGTGCCCAGCCAGTGTTCATAATCAACACATCCGGCATATATTTGCGCATGTTATCTTCCACGGCTTTGATCCAGATAGTGTCACCAACAAGGTATAAGGTTTTTTCCGATGGGTGGCGGAATACAACACCACTGGCATCACCAAGCATTTTTGCCAACTGTGGGTTGGCATAGGCTTCATCTGAACCGTGCTGGCATGCTGTCTTAATCAGTTCAATATCTGCAAGGCTGCTGGTTTCGGTGAGAACAACCAGATTTGTGAAGCCCTGAGTACGCAGCAGCGCTTCATCATTCTCATTCTGGACGTAAATCAGCTTATCTTTTGGCACAATATCTGCAGCGGCCTGATCCCAGTGGTCAGGATGGGTATGGGTGACAATAATAGCATCTACAGCAAGCAGTGAGCTGATATCCAGAGGCAATTCCACCATAGGGTTACGAATTTCTGAGCGAACAGTTCCCTCAAAACCGGGCCATATATCTTTGTCAGAAAGCATAGGATCGATAAGGAACTTCTTACCTGCATATTCGAGGATCTGAGTGGCATTACGGACCTGAGTAATTTTCATTATATGTTCTCCAAACTTTGTTTAAACCAGCAGGAGCCATTTCAATCATGGCCCGATAACCAATTATAGTGATTATCGGGCAATTCGACTGCTTCAGGAGAGCCAAGTTTCGCGCATATCGGGTCAAGCTTCCGTTAAATGATGCAAATAGGCGTAGCAGTCTAAGCACCTCTTTTACGTCCGCTCTTCGCTCAAAGCTGCCTGTCAAAGTGGTCAAGCTCTACCACAGCTCAGAGGTACAAAAAACCACCTTAACGTACAATAATTTTCGATATCCAAACTGACCCCTAATTGGGGCTTTAGGAGGGCTGATTGGGCTTGGTGGGGCTGAGTTTCGCCTTCCCGTCCTGATCGGTAGTTTCAAAATACCCACCCTGGAAGCCGTCATCTTTAACAAAGCAATGAGCCTAGCGGTTGTCGCTATCGCTCTAATTTTCCGCACAAAATCGATATCCCCCGATCAGTTGGTAGGGCATCTTGATATTGTCATGAATTTACTGGCAGGAAGTCTTATTGGGGCATGGTGGGCCGCAGGCCGCGCCATTAAAATGTCCAGAATCTGGCTGGACAGAATCATTCTGATCCTGCTTGTTTTACTGTCGTTCGTCATGCTCTCAGAAGCATGGCTACCACTGCACAGTATTTCCGGCGGGTTATTTCAATCCGGTATTGCCACCATTATTGCAGGTGTGATTTCAGGGTTCTTTATCGGGATAGTCGCAGCATTGCTCGGTGTGGCTGGCGGTGAGCTTCTGATCCCCACAATCGTTATCCTGTTCGGGGTTGACATCAAACTGGCCGGAAGCCTGTCATTGATGATTAGCCTGCCCACAATGATTGTTGGTTTTTCCCGTTATACAAATGCAGATGCTTTCCAGATTCTGAAGAAAGAAAGGCCACTGTTTGTATGGATGGTCATAGGATCTGTGATTGGTGCGGCAATTGGCGGACTTCTGGTCGGCCTGTTCCCGGTTAAGGTACTTATGACTTTACTTGGGGTGATCCTTCTTATCTCCGCCATCAAAACGTTCAAACACACCCGGCAAAAATAATTTCGAGAAAGGTATCAGGATGAATAAAAAAGCGCTTATATCTGATTTTATTTTGGTCAGACCCCGAATTTACATTAATGACAACATCTCGCTGGGGCCGGGTAAAATTGATCTATTGCGCGCTATAGATGGGTTTCACTCCCTGTCAGCCGCCGCAAAAGATCTGGGTATACCCTACAAAAGGGCTTGGCTCCTGATTGATACGTTAAACAAAGGGATAGGTAAGCCCGTGGTCATCACGTCAACAGGCGGCAGCAAAGGTGGAGGCTCGGTTTTGACACCACTTGGTCAGAATCTACTTAGCTGGTACGACAAAGCAGAAGCCAACCTTAACGAACAATCACAGCAGGACTTGCAGGATCTCGAAAAAATTATCTTCGGTGAGAAATAACCCATTCGGCTCGGTCTTTGATCGGGCCATGACCGTACAAAAAATCATCTTAACGTACAATATTGTCCGTTTCCCAAACGGAGCCCAGGTTCTTGAAACGGGGAACCGCCTGACGCGCGTTCGTCTTGCCGGCATCGATGCGCCGGAAAAGAACCAGCCCTTTGGCCAGCGGTCCAAGCAGGAGCTCACATCAATGGTGGCGCAGCGTAACGTAACCATCACGGGTGAAGAAACGGATCGCTACGGGCGGCGGCTGGGCACCGTGTGGCTTGGCGCGACGGATGTGAATGCCGCGCAGATCCGCAAAGGGCTGGCCTGGGTATACCGGTACCACGGAAAACCGGCCCGGGCTGACTACGCTCAGCTGGAAGCCGAAGCCCGCCGGCAGGGTATCGGGCTCTGGTCAGTTCCGGGTCAGACAGAACCCTGGCGCTGGCGGAGCCATCATCAGGAGAGAGGTTCTGTCAGAGACGCTCCCTGATTCCGCACGTTGCCGACCGCCGGGGAAACCCGATGCCAGGTGAATGCCTCAGCAGGCACCGCCCCCTGTTTGGCTGTCCTGCCCGCCTCGTCACCACTGAGACTCTCGCGCAGCCAGTCCCGGGCGGCATCCGGCGTCAGCACCAGAGGACGACGATCGTGGATATCGAGAAGCCCTTTGTCCGCAGCTGCCGTGACAATAACAAACCCTTCCCCGTCATCCCTCAGCCCAAACGGCCGCGCACCAATGGCAGCCATGAACACGGGCTGACCGTCCCTGCGGTAAATAAAATACGGCTGTTTTTTGTTCCCCTGGCGCACCCACTCGTACCACCCGTCAGCAAACACAACGGCGCGTCCGCGTTCCCACAGCGGACGAAACATACGTCCCTCAGCTGCTGTTTCGGCACGGGCATTAATCAGGGGCGCTTTGTGCCACCACGGCGGGGAGTATCCCCACAGAACAGGATCGAGCTGCAGCTGGTCATTGCTTTCACTGAGCAACAGCACCCGGGTCCCCGGCGCCACGTTGTAGCGTCCGACAGGCTCCGGTACGGCAGAAAACCTGGCATCAACCTCACCGGCCAGATAAGCCAGATATTCAGCCCGGGTCTGAGACTGAGAAAAACGTCCACACATAAGCGTTTCCTGCCGTTAAATGGTAAGTATAGGAAAAATGGGAAGCATGGATTGTTTAACGGCAACGGCACAACGATCCGGACAGGGGGGCAAAAGCAGGAAGGTACGGGACGTCTAAATAGTGTATTCTTTTTATCAGGTTAAAGGAGACGTGAATGACAGTGAAAAACCAGGAACTTATCGCGGCAGGATTCACCAGTAAGGATATCGAGCGAATCAAACGTCACCAGGCGACGGGGGACTCGCAGGAAAAGGTTCTGAAGGATCTGGCCGGCTATTTCCTGTCGGTAGCCTGGATCACCGGCGGGATGGCCATCATCACCCTGCTCACCGCGTTCTTTGGCAGCGCCAGCCATATTATCTCCTGCGTGGTTGCCGTCGTCTTTCTGCTGATTGTGCTGCTTCTGGTGATGCCGGTCAGACTTGGCTATAAATCATGGAAGCTGATGAGATCACATATCAGCGATTCCGGTCATCACGGGTAAGGAGTTCCAGTACCACCTTTGCACTGACCCCCCATCCCAGAACCTTCATCGTCAGTTTGCCCGGAGACATGGTTTCCACCTTGCGGTAATAGTCTCCGGGAAGATAACGGAAAAGACGCCAGGCCTCAGCTTTCCCGGTCAGACCAAACACACCATAAACGCTGGCTGCAAGCGTGGTTGCATTAAAGATCCCCAGGCCGACATCGCGGCTGAAGCCCATAAACTCCGCTACGGACATGGCGCCGTCCGCAATGATCCCTTCTGAAGCAGGTTCATTCAGGAACTGACGGGCTGCCTCCCGTGATACTGTATTAAGGGCATCACCGACCAGAACGGCACCGGCAAGCATACCAGCAGGCGTCATCGTTGCGATCATCACACCGCCAAACACAGCCTGAACGCCGGCGAGAACGACCTTAATTCCGGATATGAAGTATCCGACAATTTTATTCTGCTCTGTTACATACTGAATTTCAGCGTAGATCCGGGCATAACCGGTTTTCAGCATGCGCGACTGTTCAAGCAGGAACTCATTCTCAGCCCTGAGGTTCTTCAGGCAGGCAATGCATTCTTCATCGCTCCTTGCTCTTCTCGCCGCGTCAAACTGTTGCATGACAACCTGTCTTATTTCATCCACGAATTTCAGACGGGTCAGTGAATCACTGAGGTGCATGGCCGCGACGGTATTTGCGGTATTCACAAGCTTACGGGCTTCCAGATTGATCATTGTATCAACCCACTGACGCCGGCTCTGCCCGGGAAAAAGCGCGATATCCATTACATATTCCTTATTTGTCGTCAGGACAAGAAGCCATTAGCCGGCCTGTCTCAAATATTGCAGCTGCGCGCCAGGACTTCACGTCTTCAGTTTTCTTACCGTCAACATACCAGTGGAGCCCGTCGGTATTTATTCGCTCAAAAAGAAAAGACATATCCCACACGTGTTCAGGGATTAACGTTCCTTCCCCCGCCAGAATACCGGCCGTGATGGAGTGATTACCTCCCCGAACGTAGCACGCCTGTGGCGTGAGCGGCGCTGCTGCGCAGCTTCGGGTGTTTGCATGACCGGAGCTCCGCTTTATACTCTGCTCCATGCATATCCCCCGTCCCGCTAAACTTCTTTTCACCGTCGATGACGGCTGGAACCGTTACCTCGAAAAACACGGCGACAGCATCAGCCAGTGGACCCGCCTCTGCGTTGAGCGCATGCTCGCCTGCGGGACCTGCGCTATGGGTGTTCGCCGCTACTGCTGCGCCTCGCCGGACTGCACACACTCCCGCTTCTTCTGCCAGAGCTGCAAGTCAAAGGCCTGCAGCGCCTGCGGCATGAAGTCCACCGAGCAGTGGATCGCGGAGCAACAGCACGTCCTGCCCGACTGTGAATGGCAGCATATCACCTTTACCATGCCCCACCTACTGTGGCCCTTCTTCAACGACAACTGGTCCCTGCTCAACGACCTGTTCCGCTGCGCCACCCGGGCTATGCTGAAGTGGGCACGCCGGCAGGGTATTGAGGTCGGTATCTTCTGCGCCCTGCATACTTACGGCCGGCAACTCAATCAGCACCCGCATATCCACGTTTCCATCACCCGCGGTGGACTTGACGTAAAGCACGGCGTCTGGCGCAGCCTTTTCTTCAAAAAGAAGGCCGTTGAGGAAATCTGGCGGGGAGCCGTTATCCGCCTGCTGCGCGGCAGCTATGAGCGGGTCAGCCCCGGCACCCTGCCGGGACTGGGACACATTCGCGATGAGCGCCAGTGGCGGCGTTACCTGAAGGCACAGTATGGCCGGCACTGGAAGGTACACTTCGCGAAGAAAACCCGGGGAGCCTGGCACAGCGTGAAGTATCTGGGCCGGTACCTGAAGCGCCCGCCGGTGTCGGCTTCCCGCCTGCGACACTACGCCGGTGGAGCGGTGGTACACCATTACCTCGATCACCGCACGGGAAAGCATAAACGCCAGACGCTGAGTCAGGAAGAGATGATCGGGCGCTTTATCAGCCACGTTCCGGCGCGTCATTTTAAGATGGTGCGCTACTCTGGCTTTCTGGCCAACCGCAAGCGGGGCTCGCTTCTGCCGAAGGTTTACAAAGCGCTGGAAATGACGGTCCGGGAAAAACCAAAACGTCCCGGGTTCGCGGTACTGATGAAAGGCTTCCTGGGCACGGATCCGTACCAGTGCATCCTCTGCAAAGGCCGGTTGCGTTTTGCCGGCGCCGTGGCGGGTGAACACGCCACAAAAATGCTCTCAGACAGGCTGCATCAGATGGCGAAAAAACGATGGCTGCGGATGCCTGAGCTGAATCAGTTCGCCTGAAAAACAGGTTTCAGGTTAAAAATACGGCGAAGATAGTATTTTCACATCAAATCCCACGCAGATCAGCAGCAGCAATGGAGTAGGCGGTGCTACTTTTCATGGTCAGGCGCTCCCAAAAGAAGCGATTCAATCTCCTAACCATGAACAAAACCAATGCGCCAGGGCAGCCAGAGTTCAACATAATGATTAGTACGATCCTGCTGCCATACTCTTCCTTTTGCCGTACCAATCCGGGACACATTATCGATATAACGGGAAAGACTCCACGGCCAGGGAAGAACCATATCACTGGCCAGAGAAAGCGGGTAATCTTCTGGATTAACTTCTCCCGCCTTCATACGGCTATAGTCCTGAACCTCTGTGATGGCATTAAAGAAAAATGCCCCGGGTGTCAAATCCGGACGGGCATCGGTTCCTTCTTCTGCCACCGCGAGCAGGAAATCACTCTGCAAAGGGCGGACCATAGCGCGAATCAAATCCGGCAAAGCCTGGACCGGAAGCGAAGACGCAACCGACAGCAGATGTTCAAAGTTATTCTTGGCCGTGGTGAGCCTGCTGTACTTCCTGTTCCCTTTCCAGAACACAATTCTTCTCCCGGTATTCACTCAGCCAGCTATGCCAGTCGTCAGATCCGTATTCGATTTTGTCAATAATAGCCACTGCACTGGTATCAAATATCACGGTAGTTGTACCGTGAAGATAGCTGTCCGTAAATATACCTTCCCAGTCATAAACGCCCTGGATACCACAATTCAGGTACAGGCGGATCATTTCATCTGAATCCACATGCCTGTTACCCACATAAAACATACGCCCTTTGTAAGTGCTGTAATGAGGCTCACGCAGGGCATGCCAGTCCCGGCCTTTACTGAGTTGGCTACTGATGCTGACAGGAAGTCCATCTCTCAGACGTGCCGCGATATCGGGCTGCTCTGCGAGCGGCAGCCGGTGATTAGCGATAATCGCCCCGGAGTTCAGTTCACACCGGCAAACAAGTGGCTGTCCGGGATTTCTGTTTTTGAATAACGCATGATTACTGGCTCCTTTAAAATTATCCGTAAACCAGCAGGCATCGATGTTTCCGGACTCACCTGTTCCCTTGTAGGCCACATCAAACTTATCAAAACGCTGTCTGGTTCCGTGAAAAAGCTGCATTACTGGCACCTTCAGTCAGACCTTATTGAGTCGGAGGATCTAAGTAGCAGTATGCCGCCTGGCTACATGGAGGCGCCAGCGAATGTTAACTATGAAAATGAAGGCCAGTAGCGCAGTCGTCCGACAAAGCCGGTAACGCAGCTACCAGATTCTGGTGTGAGAATGCCGAGCAGCGCGCAGGCATTCAATAAATGCGCCGAAGGCGCATGAAGGCGCCCTCTGTCGCTGAATATTGCTCCTGCGTAAATGGCGCCGTAACCCGGCGAAGCCGGTTACATTATTGATAGGTCCCACCAATCCATCACTTCCCCCTGTTAAGCCATAACCCGCTTTCAGCGTTCACAGAATTTGATGTGCGCCGTCGGAGTGGTCACGACAAGGCGTAGCCGCAGTCGGGGCGTATCTCCGCGTTAGCGGGCCGTCAGGACCGCTTACGGGCGTGTTACACAGAACTTGGCAGCAGAATGCATTTAAGCGACTCAGATCCTAGTTACAACATCCATTATTAAAAGCGATGTCTTCCGGCCCTTCGGGCCGGGTGGCTGCGCTTTTCAGTGGTGGGTCTATATGTGGAGCTGAGGATACAGGAGATCGATGGTTGACCATTGGCACTTTGTAACGTACTGCACCCTGCCCGCCATTTTTGGCGGGTGCTACCTCCAGGCGCAGAGCGCCTGAACCGAACCGGCGCGGACATAGTCCGCTGCAAGGGCGGGCATTTTCAGGAGCCTGTCCACAGGTCAGGCGACGAACAGGTTATATATTTATATGAATGAAATAAAAGATATTTAAAAGAAGTACAGAGCAGGTTTTTAAAGGAAACCACGCACTTTGAAATCAGGTCGGCTGGCGCTCTGTAAGCATAACGGTTGTAACCTTATGGAAAGGTCCCTTGCAGTTATTTGTGGGTAACTAAATCTGGCGACCAGATGTGGACTCTCTGATGCAATTTCTGGCCATTCTGATGGCGAGATGGGGTGAATGTCAGGAAGGACGGCCGTCATTTCGTGCAGAAAACCGTCAGCCGGGAGCTGCAGACGTGCGAAACCCTCCGGCGCCAGCCGGATTTTTCACACAGGAAGGGTTATATGGGGACGGTGGCCAGCCGCGTGTAGTTGTTGCCACGCGACATCAGCATGCGCTCTTTCACGCGGCGCTCCAGCTCCCGCTTCATGGCATCAAGACCACCGGTGAATCGCCCGCTGGCGTATTCCCGCGTCAGCTGTTGCTTCACCAGGGTCACAATGTCCTTACGGGTTCTGTCCGAGTCACGACGTGCACGGGCGCGTTTTAGGCCATGCTGTTTACGTTCGGACTGATAGCTGCGGAACCGTTCGCGCACAAACCGCCAGGACTTCGCTATCAGCTCGTCCATCTCCAGCGGCTTCAGGTTCTGCTTTTTGCGCTGCTGATTTTCCCATTCAACGCGGCTGCGACGTGCAGCCACAACAGCCACGTCAGAGACGTCGAGCGCAGAGAACAGTGCCGGCGTGAAGGTGATATCGGTCGGGATGTTGCAGCCTATCTGCGGGTCATACTCGGTCTGGTAGGTAATCAGCCCCAGCTCCGCCATAAACTTCAGCGCCCGCGTGGCACGGGTGATGGACAGATTGCCGTTTTTTGACTCGGTGGCCAGACCGCACTCGATGGCCAGATTGGTGATGGAGCGCTGTACACGATTGGCCAGCGGGTCATGATGGAAACACATCCCCTGGAGCAGGGCATCGATGGCCCGGCGGCGCAACAGTGGCGGCATCCGGTGACGTTTACCCAGCGAGCGTAAGAACGCCACATGGATGGAAAAGTCAAAACGGGACGTGAAGCCTTCGGCTTTCGCCATCAGCTTACGACAGAACGGCAGTGTCTTTTTCCCCTCGCGCGGCGTGAATACCGGATTCGGGTTTTTGACCTGACGGTAAAGTGTAGTGGTTTCATATTTCTGCTTACTCACCACTTCCTGCGCTTATGTTGCACAGAAGGAGTAAGCACGGAATCTCTTGTCTTTTTTCGCGCACGGGTTATACTCCCATACAGAAGCAACAACTTCTGTATGTTTCAAAGCAACCCCGTTAATCTTCTCGTCCGGCCAAGGTGAAGAGATTCTCGGGGTTTTGTTTTATCTGGAGTTTGATATTTACTACCCCAGATCCTGCCAACTTATGGCTTGGCTACCAATCATACCTGAACTCAATCGTCGGGACTCTAACACTAAGATCCCAAACGATCAATTTAAAGAAATCCAAGAGCTAACCATTAACCATGTGCCTGAGAATCTTGGGATTCCAGAGCTTTTTTCATCTTCTCAAAAAGCTCTAGTGGCACACAGTAGAACACTGGTTTGTTGTAGCTCAAAATCGCCAGAGCCTCGCCAGCAGTCGATGTCACAAGTTTTTCTGGATTAGCCTTAAGCTCAGAAACACCTGCAACACGGTTACAAAGAATCGTTCGCGACATTGAGAGCCCTCACAACAAGATAGCTAACTAATGCGACTCAGTATAGAACCACAATTAGACTTTAGAAAGTCTTATTATCGTTGATCTTTAAACGATCTGTGATCTAAAACAAACTTAAAACCACCGTCTTGACTGAACGTTAGTTCCTGAGTAGCCTGTAATAGTTGGAATAGATGTCCAACCGGGCGTGGAAACCCGACTTTACGTGTACAAAAAACACGCGCTTGCGTGTTTTTTATTGCCTGTCGCCGTTTGTATCTCAATGGTGGCTCAGGTGGGGCAACCGTCAAGGTTGGCCGGGTACACGTAACCGGTATTTCCACCCCTGCCTGGGCTACCACCAGAAGCGTGGAAACTTCGAGGTAGCTTTCGATACTATCTACGTGGAGGCTGAAACGATGGCCACATTTGCTACCTGCCTAGCATTTTTCACATCAATCCAATCACCCAAAGCTGTTCCAGACGTGAACAGATCCACAAAACCTATTCTCAATGCAGGGCTTTACCCTTTCGTAAAAAGATTAAAGAAACTGCCTGTTCTACCGTCAACTCCTATTCACTTATGTTAAATAGGAGACAGGTATGTTACAAAATATTATGCAAAATCAAGCAGTTGAAATGGTACACAAACATTTTCAACCACTTTCGAGAAAGCAACTTGAAATCTGTCTCCTTCATACATTTGGAGTAGCCAAAAGTATTATTGCCAGTAATTATAATATTACTGTTGAGGCGGTTAAGCAGAATATAAAAAGAAGCGTGCAGAAACTCGAACTGGATAATAGTGATGCACTGAGGGTTGCTTTACTCTCTACAATATTTGTAATAATGCTCAATAAATAATCATCAAATGTACCCTAACGGGTACATTTTTTAAGATTCATCTCATTTTACTTTACAACAAATAAAAAAATTAAGATCATTAAACTGAGTTTTATAAGTTGATCCGGCCTAGTATAACTTTGAAACTCATGACAAGAGCATCCTGAGCCATGAAGGCGTTCGAACTACAGCATGCAAACTTAAGTGTTTGTTAGTAAGACTGTTTAGCCTTCATGGTTGAGTATGTTCGACCCCATTGAACTTGAATTATCCTTTCATGGATCAATTCTGCGCGAAGCGTTCAAAAAATGAATATTGAGACTGTATGTAACCAACAATGGTATCTTGCTCTCTATATTACCGGGGGCAAAAACCGCGAGAACTTATTCGACTGGCTACACGACAGGAGAATAACACCCTGGACACCTTTATCCTTAACGCAAATACGGCGTGCGGATGCCCCGCATGTTTTCAGAAAAAGGATCTCGGCCGTTTTCCCAGGATATTTCTTCCTTAAGGCAGATTTTGAATCACAGAAAATAGATATGATTCGGGCGCACTCTGCATTCTGCGACTTTGTAAAATTCGGCAGTAAAATTGCCCCTGTGAATACAAGGGTAGTCGAAGCGTTAATGAAGAAATACCCCGACCCGACTCATCACCCTGCGGCAAGAGCTGAACTCGAAGCGGCATCAGATATCTGGCTGACAAAAAGCCAATACAAACGCCTTACCCAGTTAGATAAAACGGATCATCCCATATCCCGGACTGCAATGCTGTTCGATATGATCACCCATGCTGATGCGTGGGGATTTTAAAATGTACTTAACCGAGCCTCTAAAGCTGGTCCAAACCAGTTTTACACCATCCCTTTAGTTTCCCCCGTTCACGGGGGCTTTTTTTCACCGTTTTCCGGCAATGACGTCTGGGCTGGCCCTGCCCAATGAACACCCTCTGTTCCTGTAGCCAGCCTGCTTTCAGGCTTCTTTCATTCTGGCGGAATGAAGGTACAGACGTCATTGCCAGAAACCGGAACCAGAGAGAGACAAACCATGCAGTCCACCCAGGAACAGGTCAGCCATCTCTTGTGGTGCATTCTCGTAGCCTTACGTACGGCAGTCGAAAACCATCACATAACCTCAGAGCGTGGCAAACGTAGATTCATCGCAGAATGGCTAAGCGGAGCACGAAGAATACCAACATTCAAAGGGATGGGTAGCGAGTTTATGACTATCCGGCAGTTGCTCGAAAACGAACGAAATCGTCCCATTGATGACGTCCTGACTGCGCTCTGGACCAACGCTGTTTCAACCGGGAACTGTGATCTGTTTCGTTTTCGGGCAGTTCTTAATTCACTTCTCGGCCTTGGCTGGAAGCACTGCCTTTGCCCCTGGCCTGAGCAGGTTGTAACTGAAATCATGGAACGCCAGCGAAATCGTAAGAACCACATCCTACAGTTCACCCGTATGGAAGAAGCATTTACCGCGACAGGCTCAATGACTTCCCCCGTCACGCTTCAACTCCTCCTGAAAAAAAATGAAGATGATGAGGTAGAAAAGTCTTTCTATCTCGATCGTTTCTCTGTTGTCCGTGGCCGCGATATCTCACTACCCAAAGCCACTCTTCGCACACTCTATATCGGACATCACACACTGCCGGAGTCAGCATGGGGTGCCCGTGAAGGCGTCCGCTACGGAGATGTATGGCGCCCTGACCTTCATTAATCTTTTTGCCGAGGCTTAATCATGAAAACGCATACATTGGGCGTGCTATGTTCCCTGCTGGCGTTATATGGCTGCAACGGAGCTACTACTTCAAACCAGGCTCATCACCGTAATGAAATCGGGCAGTATCAGAAAAACGAAACTGCATACATTCCTGTCAGAGCCAGTATTTACGAGCTTTCCACTCCCGTAACGCCTGAACTAAAGGAATTGCTTGAACAGCCAGGTGCAAAAATATCTTTAAGACCGGTCAGCGCTTCACTGGGAGACGAACTCACGGAACTGGTCGCTAAAGGGGACGTCAGGCTGCTCTACGATATGTCAGGAGTCACAACCAACAACAAGGCATTACTTTTCTCTGTTTCAAATTACTCCGCTCAACAACACGCAACGACAGGGGAGAAGAAGAAAGAAAATGTCGTGGATGATCTCTCATTAGTGATAACGCCGGCTCTTTCCGCAGACTCTGCATTAATGCAGATGACCGTAGAGCTTTCCCGGACCACTGGCAGCTCAAAAAATGAATATTCCCGTTACGCTATCAACTTCCGACAACTTCTCAGATTAAAAGGTGGACAGAAGCTCAGTGTTGCTCTTCCCCTCAATGACGAAACGAACCGCCTCATTATCATCTCTCAAAAAACATAACCGTCCCGACTCGTCACTTCCTGCTCCCTTTCATACCTGTATTTCACTAACAACTAACTCCGGAGTAAAAACATGAAACATATTACCCTTGCCGTATTGCCGCTTATCCTGAGCGCCTGCTCGTCCTCACAGCCCGATCAGCGTATTGACATTACTCACGGCAAACCAGCCTCTGTCCAAAAAGTGATTTCTCTCAGGATGGATGCGCCGCTCAGCCAACCTGTTACTTTCGACAACTCAGACAGCGTACGCTATGTAAATTCGGTCACTACGGAAGATGGGAAAATCGTCAGTAAGGAATACCGCACTCTCTCTTATGGAACCACGGTCAGGGCTGTCGTCAGCGATGCAGGGGATGACAAACAACTCGTTTCACTGGCGGTACGACACGCCTGCCATCCCGAATTATCAAAACTCCCAGCTGGCTCAGCCGAGGAAGGGATAGACCAGCCCTCGCAAAATTACATAACTCAACAGCAAAAAATTCTGATAGCGCGCGGAGACGATGTTCTGATCAGCGGTACCGGTTTTGACGCGAACTGTGCTTTTCCACGTATTACCGTTCACCCCACCGAATAACCCCCGGGGATCATCATGAATAAACTTGCCCTGCCCCTGTTAATACCGTCGCTGTTAAGCAGTTGCGCGGGATTTAATAACCGTAACATCGCTCCTGACACACCTGCGCTCGTGTTTGTCGACGGCCAGATCAGCGATAGTGCCGATATCATTACACAGACACAGCGGCGAATTGCGCCTCCGGCGGCCACTCCCGTTCCTGTACGCCAGCCGACATCTGTAGCGGTAACATCGCAGACCTCCCCGCTGCCGCAACCAACAATGATGGCCTCCTCCGCAAAACAAGCCAGCTCAGTGAGCCCCATCATGAATCCGGCGCTGCCGGCACTCACGTTTACAGGCACACCAGGTCCCGTTGCCGTTCTGTCATTATCACCGGTGCGTAACCTCACTTTCGAACAGTGGGTCAGGCGCATCATTCCGACTGGATGGACGCTGAACTATGAGAATGCCCTGCGACCTGTACTGAATACCCGTATCGTCTCGGTCGATACCAATGACCAGTGGACCAGGGTGCTCAACCGTCTGCTGACAGAGCAATCCATCCAGGGTCAGCTGGACTGGGATCGTCATACCGTCACATTGCAGCGAAAGGGGCAAACCGCTCAGATGACCGTCCCTGCACTGTCCACTGGAAACCTCCCTGCTCCGCCACAGGCGTCTGGCGCGCCGAGAAATCCGTTCAGCGGACCGGAGGTGACCCAACCCATACCGCCGGCAGCGGTTAAAACCAGCACATCCTCTGTAACAACAAAACCGGTGAAGGCACCAACAGCGGTAGTTAAAGCACAACCAGCCACCGGGGAACCAGTCGCACCTGTGGTTCAGGGTAAAACCTGGCTGGCGCCATCGGGAACGACTCTTCGGGAAATGTTGATGAAATGGGCGCAGGATACCCGCTGTGAATCAGGCGCATCATCGCACTGGACGGTTATCTGGCCAGTATCCGTGACGGATTATCGGCTTGACGCACCACTGACCTTCCGCGGCTCATTTGAAACCATGCTCGGTCAGATGTTCGACCTTTACCGCTCAGCACAGAAACCGCTTTATGCTGAAGCTTCCCGCATGCAGTGCGTGGTATCTGTCACAGACACTCCGGCAGGTCGGTGATGGGCTGGGTCATACTGGCAATCAGCATGATATTTTTTCTGATTGTCGGTGATATAGATTCGCAACAAAATCAGACCAGCCGGACTGCAATACAGACGCAGAGCGGCCAGCTTTATGCCTCCCAGATCCTGACTATCGCCAACCGCGTTAACGACTGGCGTTACAAAACTGGCCAAACGAACGGCACAGTTCCAGTTGACCAGCTGGGTCTTCCCTTTACTCCCGACGCCCGGATCCAGTACCGGTTACTTCAGAGTAGATTGTGGGTCTGGATGCCGGAACAAGCTGGACTCGTTGATGCCCTACGGGCACAGAGTCGAGGTTCGGCACTCATCGGCACCATGAGAAGCGGCCAGTTAATCTGGCTTTCCGGTCTGGCCACCGGGCTCACGGCTCCACAGGGCGTTCCTGAAGGCGCTGTGGTTTACCTCAACTAATCCGGATTTCCCCCATGAAGAAAACCCTTTTGCGACGCCTGCTGATGGCGTCCTGCTTTGCCATGCTCGCAGGTTGTACCTTCTCTGAAATCAACAAAATGCAGACTAAGGCACAATCTGACGCCACGGTAGCCCGCGCACAGGCACAGCTCCCGCGAACACAACATCAACAACCACTGACCTGGACGGAGCGTCAGTGGATTAATCCGAGTCCTATCCCGGTCGCCGTTCGTGAACGGAACCACCAGGCTCCGTCATGTAATATCACCCAGGCAAAAAATACAATTACGCTACAGGAACTGGCACAACGCATCACCGCGCTGTGTGGAACCCCCGTTATTTTTACTCCTGACGCCCTTGATATCAGCCAGAGCAGCGTCAGTACCGGCGTCACACGCCAGATGAGTGGCACACTACCACCACCTGATGACAGCGGTCGGACGCCACTGGCCAGTCTGGGGGTCGTAAATTCTTTGCCGACTGGAGGAACCAGCCAGCCCCTGAACCTTACCGGACTGATGTGGCAGGGAGACCTGGGCGGACTTCTGGATCTGATGGCCAGCCGTAGCGGTCTCTACTGGCGAATGGATAATGGAACTATCGTGTTCTATCTGATGGAAACCCGGACCTATTCACTGGCCATGCTGAACACTAAAACGTCCAGCACGTCGAGCGTCAGCTCAGGGACGACCAGCAGTATGGGAGCCACCAGTGGTACAGATAACTCCGCCTCCGGCGAATCCACAACCTCCCAGAGCACAACCACGGGGCAGGAATACGATTTGTATGCTGATCTGCGAAAAGCTGTGGAGTCGATGCTGACCCCGAACAAAGGTCGCTACTGGCTGTCCTCCTCCAGCTCCTCACTGATTGTGACGGACACGCCGTCAGTACAGGCCGCTGTGGCCCGTTATGTGAACGAGCAAAATCTCATCATGAACAGGCAGGTAGCCCTGAATGTTGAAGTCCTGAGCGTCGGTAATTCACGAAACGAAGATTTCCGGATTGACTGGAACCTGGTGTACAAGTCTCTGCACTCTGCTGGCGCCACGCTTAACAACGCGACAGGGGATCTCACTGGCGGTATTTCTGCCGGCGCGTCCATTCTTGATACCGCTACTGGTAATGCCGCGAAGTTTGCTGGCTCCAGCCTTCTGCTGAAAGCGTTGTCAGAACAGGGCGATGTCAGCGTCGTCACTTCTCAGTCCAGTACCGTGACTAACCTGACGCCCGTGCCTATTCAGATGGCAGATCAGACGGTCTATGTAGCGCAGTCGGCTACAACGACAACCACCGATGTCGGCGCCACTACAACGCTGACTCCTGGGATGATCACCACCGGTTTCAACATGACCCTGTTACCGTTGATTCAGGAAACAGGTAACGTTCAGCTACAGGTAAACTTCAACCTGTCAGATCCACCGACCATCCGTAACTTCACGTCAAAAGACGGGAACTCTTACATCGAGATGCCATATACCAAACTGCGCTCTCTGAGCCAGAAGGCAAATCTCCGGGCCGGGCAATCGCTGATCCTTACTGGTTTTGATCAGAACAATACCTCCGTCAATAAATCCGGCACCTTTACGCCAGGGAACCCGCTCCTGGGCGGAAGTCAGTCAGGTAAAAACGAACGGACCACCCTGGTCATCGTGATCACACCGACATTCCCGCAAAGTTCCGGAGGCTGAAATGAAGGATGAGGATTACCTGTTTACAATCCGGGATGGAAAATCCCGCAGCCGTTACTGGCTGGCGGGGATGGACTGGGCGCCAACGGAAAAACAGAAATTTCGGCTGCCGTCATTTCAACTAATAAAATCACGTTCCGGAAGAACAGACGGCGTTGGCGTCCACACCTCAACCGGACAATTCAATACACGGGAAAAAGGGCAATCAGTCGCAGGGAGTGGCAGATTGCCCGTCCGTTATCGACGTCACCAGCTCTTTTCGCTGGCACTCGCGTTCTGTGCCAGCACACGAAATGGATACGGCATTTATCGGCTGAGTAGTACCGACTTCGTGTTTCTGGCCAGTATTAATGGTGTGCCTGCCGTCACTGCCGATAAAACAGGGAGTGCGGACAAAATGCAGGAGCTGCTGACACTGTTCCTGAGCATGAACGAACCGCCCCCAGAAGGCTGGGACTGTCTGGCATCAGTGGAAACCCCCCTTGATGCTAACAGTCTCTTTGCCGGACTATCTGCACGCAGGCGACAGCAATGCCGTGTGCATGTAGATGGGCTCCAGAGACAGCGCTGGTTACTGGCTTGCGCGATACTGCTGCTCGGCTCAGGCGCCATTGCCTGGTGGCAGACGACCACACCACCGGAGGAACCGGTACTCACCGCTGAAGAAATACAGGCCAGGGCGCGCGCAATGTTCGCCAGTCAGGCAAAACCTAAGGTTTTGCCTCATCCCTGGGCACGCGAGGTAACAGCCCAGGCTCTGATCGAGGATTGTCAGAGAAAGACCGATCCGGCGCTACATGTTCTGGGGAGCTGGAAACTGGCATCCGGGACCTGCTCTCCTGACGGGATAACCCTTTTGTACCAGATTATGCCCGGTGGCACAGTTGAAGGGTTTCTCGCTCGCAGTCAGGAGGTCTTCGGTGTCACGCCATTATTCAATCTCAAGGAGGGGGGGCGGGAAGCCCGAATTTCATTACCGCCCCCGGACAGACCACTCAGAGATGAAGCAGTGCCTGACAGTTCATTGCAGCTCATCCGCATCCTCTCCTGGTTCCAGCGTCAGCAAATCACACTCAACATCACCGATGTAGCCATGCCTCCAGTCCTGCCGGGGTCGAACGGAGAACCGCCTCCTGTGCAGGACTGGCAGGAATACGCGTTTAGTTTTTCCGCGCCCCTCCCCGCCATCATCTTATTCGACGGTCTGGATGAAACTGGTATCCGACTTACCCGTTTAACATTCGAGCTGAACGGAAGTGCGTTCAGCTATACCACTGAAGGTAAAATTTATGCGTCAGCAAAGTAAATTTCTTCGGCAGGCGACACTCTGGCTCCTGCTGTCAATATTCGGGCCTTTACCCGTTCAGGCCTCTCAGTCAACGAACCAACAGGTATCACAGCCAGCAGGGAATCTGACACCCGGTGTGACAAAAGGGCAGCTTGAACAGTTGCATATACGAAACGTTATTCTTCAGGCAGAAGTTCAGGGGGCGCAACTGCAGCGCCAGCTTGAGGAAAATCAATCCAGCGCCAGCACTCCTGCCACCGCTCTTCCCGGTGCCTCCTTCGGCGATACTTCACTGCCCGGTCAGCCTGCACGCCCGGTTACCATGAATAATCGCCCTGTCGTTCTTGAGATTAACGGCCGCGATAAAAACCTCCGCGCCACACTGCAACTCCAATCAGGACAGTCATTGGTTGTATCGCCGGGAAGCCGTATTCCAGGGATGGAGAGCACAGTCAAGAGCATTACGCTAGCCGGCGTCACACTCAGCGATGGCACACTGCTTGCCTTTGGGGACTAACCATGAGCGCTATTACTGCAGAATCTCTTCTGCTGTTTGATGACGGTGACAGGAAAGAAATCCTCATCGATACCAACCAGCGAGGCGTCCCAAGTGTACAGGCCGCGCTGATGGACTTAATGAACAAACACCCGGGGATCAAACATCGGTTTGTCACTCTCTCAGACTTACGAGAGGCACGGAAAAAGCAGGAAGCTCAACCGCAGGCCAGCGCCAAGACAGGATTAACTCTGGCAGACCTGGATGGAGACAGCAGCCAAAGTGAGCAACGGATCCTGAACTATTTTTCAGTGGCCAAAAAGCTCGGTTCCTCAGATATTCACTTTCTGATTTCTGATTCGCTCTTCCAGGTCAAAATGCGTGTCCACGGCTATTTACATGTGGTGGATGAACGTCGGCGGGAGGAAGGAATGTCCCTCTGTGCCACCTGTATTCTCTCGATGTCGGATGTGTCAGAAACCAGCTTCTACCCACACCGGGAACAGGATGCACGACTCTCCCCGGCCATGATGCGTAAAATAGGACTGTTTGGTGCCCGCTACAGTCACCGTCCAACTGGCGATGGGCTGATTGCGGTTATGCGACTTATTCCGGATGACGGTAACAACGTACCTGACTTCCTGCAACTGGGTTATCTACCCGAACAAATCAAGCTGCTTAAACGCATGATTGACCGACCTGAAGGGAAGATCATCCTCTCGGGACCAACTGGTTCCGGTAAATCCACCACACTCCGTACCGCCTGCCGTGTATATCTGGATACCAACCCCGGGCAACACCTTCTGACCATCGAAGACCCACTTGAGGGGCAGGTCGTGGGAGCAGTTCAGACACCGATCATCTGCGACAAATCAGATGAGGAAGCAGTACGTATCGCCTGGGGAAAAGCTATCTCGTCAGCGCTGCGACTGGATCCGGACGCCATTATGGAGGGTGAAATGCGTGATCTTGTCTCGATGCTGGCCACCATTTATGCAGCCCAGACCGGGCACCTGGTGATGACCACCCTGCACACAAACTCAGCACTTGGCATCCCGGAGCGTATGGTTACGCTCGGTGTTAACGAAAATCTGTTGTGTGATGCCCAACTTTTAATCGGGCTAATCAGTCAGCGTCTGGTACCCACGCTATGTCCGGAATGTCGTATATCCTGGCAGGATAAGGTCAACACCTTAAGTGAGGAGGAAAAGAACTGGCTGGAGAAATACTGCAATATTGAAGGCGTCTGTTCAACCGACAGGCTCTATTTCCATAACCCGGCCGGGTGTGAAGCCTGCACACAGGTGGTGGAGATCAACGGCCAGGTGCGTGGCAAAGTCGGTCAGGGTATCAGGGGACGTACTGTCATTGCCGAGGTTATTGAGACCAATAACCGTCTTTTTAAACTGCTGAAAACTGACGGCAAGGTCGCAGCTCGCCAGTTCTGGATAAACAACATGCAGGGGATCAGCCGTGTCCGGCACGTCCTTCATAAAATCAACGACGGACTGGTCGACCCGCTGATGGCCAACCGGATCATTCCACTCGATGAAGATGAACGTCTGGAGGTGGATGATGCGTGAAATGCATTTCCTGAAACGACTCCGCTATACCCTGGTTCGTAAAACGTTCAGCGGACAGTACCGAGTTCAGTTCTATGAAGCGCTGCGGTTTCTGATTGAAAACCGACAGAAACTAAAGCCTTCTCTGGAGAAAATGCGCAATGCCTGGACGAACTTCGGACAGAAGTGGCATCCCTACGTTGAGCTGACGGACGACTGCATTGATGCGTTAAGGGAAAACAGCGGGGATAAAACGCTTGAGCGTACACTCACCCGATGGCTACCTGCCGCAGAAGCTTCCGTTATAAGCGCCGGCATACGCAGTGAGTCACTTCCACGCTCACTAAGATACGCCTGTGCCCTGACACACGCGGGTAAGCGTATTCGTGCAGCTGTATGGCAGATGGCCATCTATCCGATTGGCTTTGCCATCATGTTGTCCAGTTCCATCTATGTACTGAATACCGAGCTACTTGCCACGCTGACAGAAATCAGCCCGCCAGAGAGCTGGACCGGGGCACTAGGGTTTCTTTACGGGATCTCAGTGTTTTTCGGTGAGTATGGTGTGATAACCGGCGTCGTGGCCACCGCGTTAATTATCTGGACGGTCTGGTCCCTCCCGCGCTGGCATCGCCCTGACAGGCTTCGTCGTGTATTCGACGGGCTGATGCCATGGTCGGTTTATAAGGATATTCAGGGCGCGACCTTCCTGTTGAACATTGGTGCACTGCTACAGTCCGGCGTAAGAACCAAAGACGCGCTGGAGATCCTGCAGGAAACTGCATCCCCCTGGCTTGCAGTCCGAATCGACGCAATTACCGAACACGTACGTGAAGGTAAACATTTCGGACTGGCCCTGAAGGACTGCGGTTACGATTTCCCGTCGCAGGAAGCGGCCAACTTCCTCTCCCTTCTCCAGGGGGATGGAGACGATGAAATCATCATCAACTACGGTCAGCGCTGGCTTGAGCAAACCCTGGAGCGCGTAGCAAAACGTGCTGTCGTTGTCCGCGGATTCATGTTCCTGTCAATGATCATGATGCTTCTGCTTCTGGTCTTTGTCGTTATGGATATCAATGCCCTTAGCAACTCGTCGGGCTCTTTTTAAATGAGGAAAAACCATGCAATTTAATTCTGAACAAACTTCTCAGCTATACAAACCAACCAAGACGGTTACGCACCCCCGCGGCTGGGGCTACCTGGAGCAGGGCAGTCTTGCTCTAATCGTGCTGGCCGTCATCGGGTTCGTGCTTGCGGGATACTTCGCCCTCAAAAATAACGTCAACGTAGGTAAGGAGTCGTCGAACATTCAGTCGCTCATCACAAGCACCCAAAACATGATGAAAGGAGGAGATGGATACACATTCACTTCCGGTGCCAAAATGATGGGCTCGCTTATCCAGATGAAACTTCAGCCTAAAAGTATGACTGTACGTGGTACCCCCTCTTCCGGGACTGCCACGCTTTATAATGGATGGGGTGGAGCCGTGACACTGTCACCTGTCACAGTCTCCGGGTTCTCAAATGGGTTCTCTTTGACCTACGAAATGGTTCCTCAGGGTGCCTGCGTCTCGCTAGTCACACAACTCAGTCGCGCCAAAATTGCTGATGCGATCACCGTCAACTCCACGGCGCACAGTGATGGGGTCGTGACAACTGAAGAAGCCAGCGCGCAATGCACAGCTGACAATGGCAGCACAGGTACCAACAAGCTGATCTTCACGATGAACAGCTAAGGAGACAACATGCGGAGAGAACGCATTCTCTCCTGCCACCTGTTAATGACGCTGCTCATTCTGTCCTTTTCCTCCGGCCCATTGATGGCCAGCACGAACTCCCCGCCTGCGACTTTTGATGCCTGCTTTAACAATGCCGGTGCCCGATACCAGATCGAGCCACTGCTGCTTAAGGCTGTGGCCAAAGGGGAGTCCTCGTTCCGTCCATGGGTCACAAACACCAACCGGGATAAAAAGGGTAATCCGGTCAGCACGGACTATGGGTTGATGCAGATTAACTCAATCCATGTGCCGAAGCTCGTCCGGATGGGTGTCATCCAGGGGGCAGAAGACCTGCTGAAGCGCCCCTGTCTGAACATTCAGATAGGGGCGTGGATCCTGGCCAGCCACTTTCAGGTATGTGGTGTGACCTGGAATTGCCTCGGGTCTTACAACGCTGGATTCCGTAAGGATCGGCACGAAACTCGTGAGCAATATGCCAACCGTATCTGGGGGTTCTATCTGGAGCTGAAAGGTCTTCGAGTCTGTCGACAGGTGAAAGGAAAGCGAATATGCGAACCATCATAGTTACGAGTCTGACGACAGCATGGAGTCTGCCGTTACTACTGGGGTTCGCACTCATTGGCAGAGGCCTGATGTGCCGCGTGCTCGAATTTCTGGAGGAGCACCCGATGAACGTTAAGGAACAGAAAACAACCTTGACGGCAGGGATTTGGCTCTTCGCTACTTTCAGTATGATCGCCGCCCTTGCACCGGTTCCTGTTGCTGATCGGGCAGCTGCCATAGTGATGATGGCCTTCCTTCTTCAGGCCGGGAGCACAGACGCAGTCAGTGGATATCTGCCACGAACCTTCACAGTACGGCTTTTACTTGGAGGATTGCTCTGGGGAGCAGCATCAGACGTTTCAGTTGAAGGTATATCTACACAACTGGCGGAGATCGCAGCAACAGTCAGTCTGATGGCGCTACTGAGTGTCCTGGTAAATCGGGGCACTCAGCGTCTGGGTCAGGGGGATTTATGGCTGATAACTGGCCTGACTGCCTGGATGGGGGGGAAAGATGCTGCACTGGTCACTCTGTTTGGAGCAGCAGCCTTTGTTCTCTGGCTGCTAACCTGGCATGTATCGGGGAAAAAAGAGGGACCGCTGGGACCCTGGCTTTGTCTTAGCGGGAGTATTTTCCAGCTCACTCTTCTGTATCAACCTGTATGGATATCGATTCTATGAAAAAGCATGATCGTGGCTGGGCAAATCTTGATGTCGCTCTGTCGCTCCTGGTTGTGATGGCAATGGCCGTCTTTGGACTCACTAAATACAAGGACTGGCAACAGGAGAAAAACTGGCAGGTTGAAGCAGCCCATATCAGTACCTACGCAGCAGCTGCGCGTGGCTACGTCGGGCGAAACTATGCCACACTGTTAAGTGCAACCAGCACTACTGCGCCGACAGTGATCACCACAGCCATGCTTAAAAATACCGGTTTTCTGCCGTCCGGTTTTACCGAAACAAACAGCCAGGGTCAGCGTATGAACACGTACCTGGTCAGAAACGGGCAGAACACGGAATTGTTGCAGGGAATGGTGGTATCAAGCGGTGGCAGTGTATATCCGGCCAAAGCATTGAGGCTGATATCGCGGGATATCAAAACCGGATTCGGAGGATACATCGATGACGGTAAAACTGCCACTGGTGCCTTGCGGACGTGGAAAATCCCGCTGAGTAGCTACGGAGCTACTTCAGGAAACGGGCATATCGTCGTGCTTCTCTCAACAGATGAGTTATCTGGTGCACAGGAGGATAACGACAGGTTGTACCGTTTTCAGGTTAATGGCCGCCCCGACCTGAATAAGATGCACACAGCCATCGATATGGGTGGAAATAACCTGAACAGCGTTGGCACCGTTAATGGTCAGACAGGAGCATTTAGTGGAAACGTAAGTGGTTCAAACGGAATATTCACCAGTAACGTCAGCGGAGCGAACGGTAATTTCACCCAAAATATTACAGCGGGAGCACAAGTAAAAGGAGCTACGGTACGTGCCGAAAGCGACATCAGCGCCGGACGAAATATTACGGCAACAAACGAGGTATCTGGTGCCACAGTCAAAGCGTCAGGCAACCTTTCGGCTGGCGGTGTTTTGCAGCTGGGTCAGGTCAACGTTGCAGGCATGGCCTGTTACCCTAACGGCCTGATAAGCCGTGATGCCAATGGCGGCGTACTTTCCTGTCAATCCGGTGCGTGGGTGTCTCCTGGAATTGGACGTTCTGGATACTACTGCCGCAGGACATCCTTTGACAAAGGTAGGTCTGATGATTACGTTGGGTTTACTCCACGAACAGATGATAGGTGCCCTGTTATCCAACCAGGAGATCAACCCAACGGTTACTGTAGTTGCATAAAAGTCATACTGGATTATTAACTTGGACTTATCACTTAAGTTTGATGGCAAAGCACTTAACGTTATCAACGCTGCACATCACGTCATCTTCTGTACAAGCGTCTGAACCCGTTGAAATCCACCCTTGCGCAAGTAGCCCAGAATCCTTGAGAGATGACTGGCATATATCTCCATAGTTTTTTCCAGAGTTCACTTCCCAGACCATTCGCTCAAGCTGTGTGGCTGGCGCATTCCATGCACCGGATTGACAGTGTTATTGCATTTTTCGCGCAAGGCTTTATTTTCTTCGCCTTTTTGGGAGTAATAATGTCTTCTGTTGCGCGTTTAAGAAAAATGTCCCTCAGTCGGGGACTCGATAAATATTACGAGTCGGTATCAGTTCACAAAAAGGGCCATCTTCAGGAATTTTACCGGGTCAATGTGATTAAACGGCACCCACTGGCCAGCCGGAACATGGATGAGATCACCACAGTTGATATTGCAGCCTACCGTGATGAAAGGCTGACGCAGTGCAACCCCAGGACTGGGAACCCTATCTCTGGCAATACAGTAAGGCTTGAACTGGCGCTGTTATCATCACTTTTTGGAATTGCACGAGTGGAATGGGGGACATGTCGTAGCAATCCGGTCGAACTGGTGCGTAAACCTAAAGTATCCAAAGGTCGCGATCGCCGCCTGACATCCAGTGAAGAGCGCAGACTGTCCCGTTATTTCCGCGAACGAAACTTAATGCTGTATATAATTTTTCATCTCGCGCTTGAGACAGCCATGCGCCAGGGTGAAATCCTTAACCTGCAATGGGAATACATTGACCTGCAGCACGGCGTAGCACATCTGCCAGATACCAAGAATGGCTCATCGCGAGATGTTCCTCTCTCACGTAAGGCTCGTAACCTCCTTCAGATGATGCCGGCCCAGCTAAAAGGTAAGTTGTTTTCCTATACGTCATCCGGTTTCAAAAGCGCCTGGCGAAATGCTCTCAAGGAACTCTCTATCGAAAATCTGCATTTTCATGATCTTCGGCACGAGGCCATCAGCCGTTTCTTCGAACTCGGTACGCTGAACGTTATGGAGGTCGCAGCTATATCAGGCCACCGCTCGATGAATATGCTAAAGCGCTACACCCATCTGAGAGCTTACCAGCTGGTCAGCAAGCTGGACGCGCGACGGCGTCAGACTCAAAAGATCGCCCCCTACTTCGTGCCCTATCCTGCCCAGGTCGAGCAGGACAGCGAAGAGTCAGGTGACATCAAGGTAATGCTATGCGATTTCGAAAATCTGACGGTATCAGCGCCGACTCGCGAACTTGCATTGGCCCGCGCCAGCGAACTGCTACTGCGGACACTGGCTCTTGCAGCCCAGCGCGGCGAACGAGTCCCCGCGCCGGGAGAGCTTCCTGTCAGGACAAACAATCACATCATGATATGTCCGCTTAACCCCGACCTGGCACTGTCGGCCCTGGTATAACTTTTCTTCTGGAGGGGCTGTGTTTCTGATTTTCCTTTCAGCAGTACCACTAACGCTACTGCTGTATTGCCCGATAATGACAATCGTCAGTGCCGTGACGCCCTGGAAAGGGTTCCGAACGGCCTTGGTTCGACATCGTAAGAAGCATTACACAACCCTGCATCTGTCGACATTTGACCGGGTTGGCCATCTTAATCTCCGACGCGCGGCACGCTTTCACCGCAGCTTTCTGGCCACGTTGCAGCTGGCGCTACAAAGAGACAGCGCGCCGGTGTACTTCACATCCCATCTGATGCGACCGGCACACCTGAAAAGCATGACTATCCTGATGTCAAAAATGGGGGAAACGCACCGCTGGCGCTGCACCACAGTCACGATACCTCCAGCCATCAGAAACGGGATACGGCTGCAAACATTTTTACAGGAATGGCGCTGGATAACCGTACCTGAAACCGGCGTGCTTGTACTCATTCGGCCGCGCCGGAAAGCGCGGTAAAAAAAAGCAAATACACAAACGTAATTAAAACGAACACGCAAACGCAGTCGATCTACACGATCGAATTAACTCGTTATACATACGCGTCACGATTAATTATTCTCTAACCCACTGAGAAACAAAGTCTAATTTCACTTAAGGGGACCATGTGGCAAACAGTCTTACAGCAATTTTCACCTCGCTTCTGGCGCTCCCCGACCTTGATCGGAACAGGATTGCAGAACTGCTTCAGCGCAATGATAAGAAGCCCATGCAGACCACATCACTTCGGTTGCGACCTGGTACCCGTCAACTGATTGATGAGCTGTCAGGCAAAATTGGAATTTCTCAGTCAGAGTTGCTGAATATGGTAATTGAAGGCTCTTTTCGCGATATCTTCCTGCCATTCAGTAATACTGCAATCAGCGTTATAGACCGCTTTGAGCTACTGATGCAGTCACACGAGCTTAGCCCGACAGACATCGCAGAACTGCTGTCGTCATGGAATGTTCGGGTTAGTGTGCTACAGGACAGGGAACGTACAATGGACTATCTGTCCACCCCGCTTCTCCAGGCGCTCGCTGACTGGTTTTTCGTTTCTCCTGGCTGGTTGCTTGGAAGCAACGTTCCCCCTGTTGACACAGGCAGCGCGAGTCATCAATGGCCACAAACGGAAGAAACTTTCCGGGAGGTAATTATTCCTTCAGCCGAAAACAATAATGACAGCATTATTTTCTGGAAGACTGAAAATACAACTGAGGATAAAGATCAGGAACGAAACGGCATATTAATTAAGAAGAAAATATCTTCATCTCAGCTGACATATTTTCCGGTGCTATCCATTATTACGCGCACCCTGAATACAGAGCAGGAATGCTGGAAAGAGCGACTCCTCAGGGAACACGCAGCAACAGGTACTATCCGCCCCGTCACCTTAGGTGCAGGGCTGGCAACAGCACTTGAACACGGAACAACGTTACCCGTACTTATATTCAGACAGCTTTAAACCACGCTGAAAATCTGAATTAAAAAAGAAAAAGAAAATTTTGATGCTGCCGCATCAGGACCTTCTTTTGCCCTAAATCCAGACAGGACTACAGGAATTTTACTTATGAAAAAGACTCACATCGCAAAAACACTGATATCTTCCGCCGTCATGATGGCATTTCATGCAGGAGCTGCAACCTCTTATATGGAAGCCCGCAGCGATGCGATGGGCGGGACTGGCGTAGCTTCCGCACATTACGGTACAGCTGCCTTATCCAACCCGGCACTCCTGACGAAATTTGGCGCGAACGATGACTTCAGCCTGGTGCTGCCGTCCGTAGGTGTCCAGGTAGCAGACCCAGATAATGCCATCGATAATACCGATGACGTAAAGGATCTGTGGAACAATTTTGACAATGCAGTTGACCGCCAGAGCGGTGTCAGCGAAAGTGCAGCCGCATTACGCAACAAGCTGGAAGACCTGAAGGACGTAAAAGCAAACGGACAGGTCGGGGCATCTGTCATTGCTACCACTCCTAATAAGGTGCTTCCATTTGCGGTTGTCGTGAAGTCCTGGGGCACCGTTTCCGTAAACGGCAAGGTCAGTGATCACGATCTACAGTATCTCGATAATATCGCCAGCGGCGCCATCCCGTCAGATACGGTAGACAAGGATGCACTAACGTCCCGCGCTTATGGTCGGGCTGCCGTTATCACCGATGTCGGTGTGGCTATGGCGCACGAATTTGAAACAGCGGGACATAGCTGGTCACTGGGGATCACGCCCAAGTATCAGCGCATCGATCTTTTCAACTACAGCGCAAAGGTAAACGACTTCGACAAAAATGACCTGAATTCGGATGACTACCGCAATACTAAAACCGGATTTAACGCCGACATCGGTCTGGCAACAAACCTCGGCGACAACTGGATGCTGGGTCTCGCGGTACAGAACATCATCGCCCGCACCGTTGACACTAAAGCAGTGAATGGTGAGAAAGAAACATTCAAAGTAAAACCACAGGCCACTGCAGGCGTGGCATGGAGTAACAGTATCCTGACCACCGCTCTCGATGTGGATCTGACCGAAGCCAGCCGCTTTGAGCGAGATGACAAACGCCAGTTCGCCAGTGTGGGTGCCGAGCTGAATGCCTGGAACTGGATGCAGGTACGCGCGGGTTATCGTCAGAACATGGTCTCCAGCGAGGGCAACGCTTTCACTGCGGGTCTGGGCTTCTCTCCTTTCGACGTAGTACATCTGGACCTGACCGGTATTGCAGGAACCGATCGTACCTACGGTGCGGTCGCACAGTTGCAGTTCACGTTCTGATAGTTTAGGGGAAGCCCGCAATGGGCTTCCTCTGCCGTTTCTTTGTGTGTTATCCCCTGTGCACTGGCTGTAATCCCCCCGAACTTTCTCCCGCTGAGACCGTTGAAGATGAAATCTTTCCGATATGTACATGTATTGCATCAGATCAGCAGTGTTGCTTTCAGCAGCCTGATAACTGCGCCAGCCACCGGTTTTTTTATTCTGTTCATGTTATTTGGATTCAACCACTCGCTCGCCGACACCTTCCTTGAACAGGCCCGATCACTTACCGGTGATGCACCACCAGGCATGGTAAGAGAATGTAAACAATCAAACGATAGCGGCCCGCCATCTCCTCTTGTAATGCCTCAGGTATGCAAAACGGTATTAATTGATGAGGATCACTGGAAAGAGCGTGTTGACGATACCATCAGGCAGTTTTATCTCACTTTCTCTGTATTCGGACTTTTATTCTGGATGACCGCAAATAATCAACCAGCTGAATTAATTGGCTGGATACGCAGGAAAAGTAAACATCAAAATTAACGGCATCATAAGCCTCGCCCACTGAATCTTCTGGCTTTAATCTCCGTCGCCCCCCGGCAAGGTAACTACCATGAATTATTTAATGCTTCCCGGCGTGTTGGCCATCTCCCTGCTCGCCGGCTGCCAGTCCTGGACTACGCCATCAACGTCTCCAGTTTCTCCTTCCCCCGACCGTTACGGCGCGGCCTCATCCGTTGCCGTTACCCGTCACACACAGTATCAGATGTGGAATAACGGTGTCTGGTCCGGTTCGAAAACCGTGCCATCATCCATGGAGATCATTCGCTCCAACAGCGCTGACGTCTCTTTCGACTGGGAAGGTGATGCTGTGGAACTACTGGATGAACTGGCGCGGGCACGTGGCCTGCAGTTCAACTACAGCGGCGTTCGCCTGCCCTTGCCCGTAACATTGCACGTTCGTGGCATGACGTTCAGCAATGTGTTGCGCGTTATCGAAGCGCAGACCGCATGGCGCGCAACCCTGAATCAGTACCCTGGGCTGCTCCAGCTCAACTTCATGCAACCGGAGACCAGAAAGAAATGAAATGCTTTCTCTTGTTACTATTCCCTGCTCTGCTCCTGACTGGGTGTGCAGGAGAGCGGCCGGCTTCACCGACAGATACAGGGGCACCACCTCCGGATATGCAGGCCTGGCTCAACCCGGAGCGACAAAGACCAGAAGGTCTGTCCGAAACGCGCTGGCAGATGCTTACTGATGCTGGCAGAACACTGGGATTCCGGGGAGGAAAATCCCAGCGGGCATGGGAGTTAACCCAGGCACTCAACGCCCGCGAATCCACCCTCAATGCCCTTTACGATTTCCGTCCACTTATCAGCCCTGAAGGCTGGCTTCCTCCGGTTATTGATGAAGCGCAGGATGTAGCACACATCACTCCTGATCAAATTCGCACAGCCTCAAAAGTCTGGACCATCATCCGACCGGAGCGATTCGTCAGTAACCCGCCCAGCTGGCGCAGCTGGTTACTACGCGGTCTGGCCACCACGGCAACCCCTGGCACAGAAGGTCTGGTTGTGCCGGAAGACAGCGCCCAGAGAAAGGTCTGGGAAGACGCACTGAAAAAAGGCTGGCAGGAAGGTCGCGAAAATGCCGATCTGACCTTTGAGGCCAGCATGAATCAACTCACACGGGACTATCGCGGCATGATGCTTTATTCCCTGCTCTGGCGACGGGGCATGATTTCCCGGCCGGAAGTCACCGAGCAGCAGCAGACTGTTACTGGCAGTGGTCAGAAGCTCGTTACCGGCGATCGTGTTCGCCGACTCAAATCACATGCATCGTTTGAGCTACAGAAATCACGCTGGCGCCCGTCCGTTACCATCCAGTAAGGAGTTTTCCTCGTGAACATATCAGCTATCCCTGACTCGTTCGGGCTTTTCCCGTTCAGCGGTGCCTATACCGCCGACGAGTTCAGGACATTTTTTGCCTGGTGTTCGGCACATGGAGTCAGTGATGTGGATCTGGTTGGCGGCTCACCAGTTTCAGTGAGTCGTTATGGCCGACGTGAGAGAGTCTCAGACACCATACTGCCGAATATCATGCTGGGAAATATGCTTGACGACCTGCTGGGGCCAGAAGTGCGCCCCCGAGTGCAGGGTGGAAGCCCGCTGGACAGAGCCATTCAAATCGACGGCGACATGCATGGGCGATATGGCCTGGAAAGGGGGGAACGCGTGCGGCTACGCGCGCACATCATCCAGGGGACATCTGCCCGGGAAGAAAAGGCTCTCTCCGTCACTCTGCGTGTGATCCCCCACATCATTCCCGATTTTCTGAAGCTGGGTATCGAGCCCGATCTGGCGGCGGCAATGCTGCCAAAAACCGGGCTGGGTCTTATTTGCGGTGAAACGGGTTCGGGTAAATCAACGTTGCAGGCGTCGTTGTATCGCCACTGCCAGGACACACAGCCCGATCGCAAAATTGTGACCTACGAAGATCCAGTAGAGTACATTCTCGGCCGCCCCGACGACCTTCTGCCGCCGCATCAGGCTCAGGTAAGACGTGACGTCGCAAGTTTTGCAGATGGGCTTCGCTCCGCAATGCGCCGAAACCCGGAGGTCATCGGTATCGGGGAAATTCGTGACACGGAAACAGCAGAGGCTTCTGTCCAGGCCGGTGAAAGCGGACATTTAACCATCGGTACACTGCACTCTAAATCACCAGGTGAAACCCTGAACCGACTGCTTGGTCTGTTCCCGCCTCAGATTCGTGATGCACGCGCCTGGGAGATGCTTGGGATGTTACGGTTTATCGTAGTCCAGGTACTTGTCAGAACGACAGACGGCAAACGCCGGGCTCTCCGGGAATACATCGTCTTCGACGATGAGCTACGCGATGCACTACAGAATCTCCCGTCAGAGAAGTGGCCGGCCCACATCGATAACATCCTGAGACTGGAGAAAAGGCGCATTGTCGATCAAGTGCGTGAAGGTTACGTAACGGGTGATATAGACAGACACGAAGCGGCACTCTACCTACCGACACAGGAGCTTAGACATTGAAACGAGAAGGATTCTGGCGCTATGCCACACCGCCTGTCACCTTTTTTGGTATCCCGCTGCCGTTCCTGTTGCTGTATCTGGTCTGGTTTCGCTGGCCGTCCATGAAGACGCTGTATATCTGTTCCGCCATTCTGGGATTCTTTGTTGCCCTAAATTTCTTTGGCTGGAGTGTACGGGCTATCTGCCTGCGCGTAATAAGTACCTTCAGGGGAAAGATTGCCTCCGGTCGCCCCTGGTGGTACCGGCATTTTGTTGAAAAACCACGAGACTGGACTGGTCTCTGAACCCGATGTAACCCGTTCGTTCCCCATAGCGCCCCCGCGCTACTCCCTCAATATCTTCCAGGAATGTGACCATGCAAAAAAGTCACCGCGTATGGCTTGCCGTACCTCACGAAGAGAAGGACGACGCCATCAACGCCCACCCGCGTCTCAGCGATGGGCAGAAAGCCCTTAAATGGGACGATGAGCACCGCCTCTGGTATGCCCGACCAGGAGCCGACCTGACCAGGTTCGAGCGATGGATGCCTCGCCCCCATGAACTGTCGATGAATGCGGACGATCCGGTAACAGAGTTTGCTCAAAAACTCGAAGAAGCAGGACTGCTGGTTAAGGGGCTCCCCGTGATGGATGGAAGCCTTCAGCGCGTACCGACGAAACAGGACAAGAAAGGTTCGAAAAGCGGAGCTTACAAGGCTTACCTGGACGGGCGCCCTGCCGGATGGTACCGCGATTATCGCAGCGCCGACGCTAAACCGACGCAGTGGGTGTTTTCAGGTGGTGGCGAGATGGATCCGCTTGCGCGTCTTCATCTCCGTGCACACGCCCAGCAAACGCGTGAAGACAATGCCCGTGCTCTGGAGCAACAGTACAACCGGCAGGCGGAGTACGCCGCCCGATATGTTGAACGCTACCCGCAGGCTACAACGAACGCCTATCTGACCCGTAAGGGTGTGGAGGCTGCGCCGGGTATAAGAATCAACGATAAGCAAGAACTTGTGATCCCCTTCAGCAATGCGCATGGCGACATACGCTCCTACCAGCGTATTCCGCTCACTGGCGGAAAAGACGCCCGCATCCTTAAAGACAGTGAAAAAACAGGTAACTGGTTTGCACTGGGGACGCCACAGAATGGCCTGCCTTTGCTGTTTGCTGAAGGATATGCCACAGCAGCCTCTCTGCATGAGGCATCAGGTCTGCCGGTACTGATGACGGTTGATGCGGGAAACATGATTGCCGTTGGCCAGAATGCTCGTGCCGTCTGGCCTGACAGTCCTTTTATTTTCTGTGCAGACAATGATCATCAGCTGAAGAATGCGCAGACAGGACAACCTGAAAATAAGGGCATCCTGAGCGCTGAGAAAGCGGCAGAACTCACGGGCGGCAGAGTCATCGTCCCTGATTTCACCGAAGAAGAAAAAGCACGCTTGCTGACGGACTTCAACGATCTCGATACCAGCAGGGGCAGAGAAGCCTTCCGTGAGCACATCAGCGACCTCCTCAGGTCTGCCGGCATCGATATCCGGACAGACTACGCACCCAACGATGCACAATTTCTCTCACAACAGGACCCAAAAATGGAAAATCTGGAAAGCCAGGAATCCGGCCAGTCTTCGATTGCCCCGGATGAACCTGTCGTTATTCCGTCTGAAAGCCACAGGCAGGATGAGTCAGTAAACCCAGCGCCGCCCGCCCCGCCTGAACCTGAAATAATCTCTCCGGCAGCGGTGATGCCGCCCGATGAAGCCAGTATCAGTGCGGCACCGGTTGAGAATAAGGCTGAACACGATGAACCCGCCCCCACGTCCCTGCGAGACGCTGATGTTTTAATTCCTGATACGCAGAGCACCACGGACGGGACGATCGCGACATCTTCTGCGGATGCCGGTCAGCGTAGTCATAGTGCCGTCGAATCAGGATCGAATATACCGGTCCCTGGCCTCGATGATTATGCAGACATACGCGCGCAGATGGACGACCCACAATTTGCTGAATGGGTGAACAGTCAGTCTGATGACATTCCCCATATGCCTGCTCAGGAACGACAGACAGACCATGAACTGCCAGAAACGGGCAAACAAACCCTGAAACCTGAGGCAGCGTCACATGAAACAGACGCTGAGTCTCCGGAGCCGATCGTTCCTGAATTACCAATCCCTCCACAGTCCCCCGGAGCAACATCAACCGGGCAAAAACAGGAGCAGACGCAAACTGCTGATGTGGATCCAAACACGTCAGAGCCCTCCCCGGGCAGGAAGGAAACGGCAGAGAGTGAGATGCATGAAGCGGATGGGCTTGTCTACGGACCGCGAAGGCCGGAACCGCTTCAGCGAGAAGATCTCGATGAAATCATTAAAGCCCTGTCAACGGAAGAACAGCGTGACAATAAGGTGCTTTACCGTCTCGACGGGGAAGATGCGTTTCACGATCTCGGCAACCGTCTCGAAATGTGTAACGGTGCGAGTGAGGACAAGCGCAAGGTGCTCGCCGCGCTGGCCGTGGCATCACGCTATTACGGCGGCGTGGTGGAGCTCACCGGCAGTACGCAGTTTAAAGAGCAGGCCATGCGGCTCATTATTGAATATGACCTCGATATCCGAATGAAGCTGCCTGCGCAGCGCGCGCAGCTTGAGGCTATGCGGCAACAGTTTGGGGCAACCAGGGATTCAGTCACAACACATATTCCTACGCCGGACCTGAACCGACAGACTCCATCACCTGATGCCGCATCGCCAGTGTCACCGGCAACAGCCGCCCCCGAAGCTGTTACCCCTGACGCTCCGGGCATACCCGTGCCCCCCGTATCACCGACGCCGTCAGCACAGGCAACTGCCGCAAAGCAGCCTGCCGTTTCACCCTCAACAGAGCCTGTAGCGCCTAAGCAGGCCGACAGCATCCGGGTCCCTGATATGCCCGCTGAGCCCGCCCCCTCTGCACTGAAACCAGGCCAGAGCGTCACGGCGGTCCTCAAGAACTTTGGTGAAGCGATGTACGAAAATAAAGAGCAAAAGGGCAAGAGCTTCTTTATCGAGCTACAGAACCGCGGTGGAAGTCATACCTACTGGGGGCAGGATTTACGGGAGCTGATCGCGCACCACAAAACCGGCGATGTGGTCACGCTGACGCTCAATTCCCGTGACAGCTGGCAGGTACCTGGTGAGGAAAAAGAGCGCGTAAAAAATAACTGGTCATTGACGTCCGCCTCAACAGGTCTTGCCGTGGCACATGATCGACCGGAGCAGGGACAGCCTCTTCAGGCTTTCCCGGTCGATACGTTTGGCCGCCTCACACAGCAAATCCGACAGGCCTGGCCTGAGTACACCACAGACCTGAAGCTGCCACCTCGCCTGGAAGAGCGTCAGTTTTATCTGGGCGAAGACAGGCATCCTGTAAAGTCACCGGTAGCCGCGGCCAGCATTTCGCCACCGTCCACGGAAGCACCAGACAGGCTGGTACCCGTCATGGCCTCTATGGACACACAGTCAAACCAGTTAGATCTGCTGCTTGTCCAGTCTGCGGGGGAACACCTGCAGGGGATGGTTCGTCTGGATGGCACGCTGTATCCGGCACTGGCCACGCCAACCACAGACAACAGTCAGCTGGTTATTAATGCCATCACCGATGACGGTCCCCGCTTTGTAGGCTACGGACAGGCGGTGAATTTCGAACCCGACGGCACCACCCGTGCCGCACCTCAGCTGATGACGTTCCACCTGAAAGGTCGGGAAGAGGATACACCGCTTCCCGCCCGGCTCTACACACCGGAAAAACAGGCAGATACCTTGTTCCAGCGCCTCGGTTTTGAACAGACCTGGAAACAATGGGATGACGCCCGAAAGCCGGAGGGCAGACAGGAAAAAGCGCTTCATCAGGAACACTCCCACAGCCCCGGCCGCTAAGCCGATAAGGAGAGAGAATGCGATATCACATGCTTAAAGCCGGACTTTTGTCCGGCTTCATGCTTTTTTCTGCCGCCGCTGCGGCGGCAACCTGCCGAGCAGGAAGTGCTGCTGAAGCGGGTAGCCAGGCTGGTTATGAGCGAGCCAGGGCGGCCGCAACAGCCTGGGAACAGCGCGAAAGCAATGTCTCATCCTCCCTGCAGTCCTGTCTGTCCCGTATCAAGAACGTCAAGGTGACCCTGCCGCAATTCCCCGGGCTCGATGAAATCATTTCGCAACTGGAAAATAAGGTCTGCGAAGCGGCCCTGGATAAAGTCAACGAACAGATCCCAGACAACATCGATCCCTGGAAAAACTTCAACTCCTGAAACCTATGACAAAACAGACACAATCAGCCCCCCCAGCAAAGGGGCGGGCCCCCTCCCCTGCGGAGGATCCGCTGAAAAACGCCGTGAACATGATGAAAACGGCAGAAAAACGCCAGAAAATGGCACCAGAGCTGATGAAGAGTAACCTCCTGCTGGGGAGTGGCCTGCTTATCAGCATCATCCTCAATGCTGGCCTGACCTGGGCTCTGATACAACAGCCACGGGATTACTTTGCCACCGACAATGGGCGCCTGGTTCGCCTGGCTCCCACTTCCGAACCAGCATGGAGCCAGGATGATGCCATCGCCTTTGGCAGCAAGGCTCTGATGCGGGCCTTTAACCTGGACTTCGTTCATTATCGTGAACAGGTATCCTCTACAGCATCGCTGTTCTCTGAAGCAGGACACGCCAGTTACATCCAGGCGCTAACCAACTCCAATATCTACGATGCCCTGAAACGCGAGCGTATGAATCTTACCGGCTCCGTAGGGGCTGGTGTCGTCATCCGGCGTGGGCGTCTGTCTGACGGAACCTGGTTCTGGACAATGCAGTATCCGGTACGTTTGCGCCTGGTTGGGCAGACGACCAGCAAGCCTGAACAACCGTTTGTTTTCGAAATTACCATCCAGCGCGTAGATCCACGACAGAAACCCGTCGGGATGGAAATCCGCCAGATGATCTCACGCAACGCTCCCCGCAACCTCTGAGGCTCCCGCCATGAAACTTCGTTATCTCATGACCACACTACTGCTGTGTGGTCCGGCCCTCGTAGCCGCCGCTGACAATACTGGCTGGCAGGATGCCAGGACGCCTGGTGCAGCAACTGCCGCCGCTCCTCAGGCGGCAGAAGCGCAAACAACAGGTGTACCGGCAACCCGGATTAGTGGAGAGCTCCCGCCCCCGGAACAAAGCTCGCCGCTGGTAGATGAGGCAGCAGGTTTAGACTCGCCTCTGTCAGCGGATGAGATACGCGAATTGAGGCTTCGACTGACCGACAACGAGCGTTCTGTAAATGCCCCAATGATAAGCGTGGTTCCGCGTATCAGTTCATTAACCCTCAATCTTTCTCCAGGCGCCAGTATCCCGCTGGTACGCACGGCCATGAATAACCAGAGCGTCGTCACCCTGACGGACATCAGTGGCGTACCGTGGCCACAGTCAGATCCGCCAATTAATGCCAGCCCGAAGAGTTTTGATGTGAAGTTCAATGCTGGAACCAACATGCTGGCCATAACACCCCTGCGCCCGTGGGCGGCGGGGAATATTTCCGTATATCTGAAAGGGCTTGATGTTCCAATCATGATCAATGTGACAAGTGGTGAGACAGACACCCGTACTGCCAGTCAGGAGATCGACAGTCGGCTGGATTTACGCGTCCCGCGTCTGGGTCCTGGCTCAGCAGCCCCGGGCGTACCCGTCGATAAAATCGCACTCCACAGCGCCACGTTGCAGGCTTTTCTGGATGGCACACCACCAGAAGATGCCCGTCGCCTTAAATTCCAGGGCAACGTCCCTGACACTGCGATCTGGCAAAGCGGTGATGATCTGATGGTCCGTTCCCGCGCAATGCTGCGCGACGAGTTTGAACAGACACTCTCTTCAGCGGATGGTACGCATCTCTGGAAACTCCCCGTCACCCCGTTACTGACCTTCTCAGTAAACGGGAAATCCGTTCACGTCACGCCGGAGCTTCAGTAATGAGCGCAGAACAGGATGCCGGTAAGAACGGCAAAAAACTTTTTTCAATAATTGGATTTAGTGCCCTGGTTTTAGTGACCGCGGGTTATCTGGCCATGTCGTGGCTGACACATGACCCTTCAGGAACAGATTCTGCCGTCAACCTTAACGGTACGGCCTCAAGTGCCGTAACCACCACGACGGAGAGCCCGCGTTACCGTGAACTGCTTAAAGCCTCAAACGATTTAGGCGCGCAGGAAGCCGCACGGACCGATTCATCCTTCATCGCCAGTCTCCCGGTCGGCCTTGAAGTCACGGAACCCCCTCCGGATAAGGTGCCAGAAACAAAACCGGTGGACCTGCCACCTCCGCCGCCAGCAGCATCACGCCATGCGGAAAACCCGGCCGGAGAAGAGCAGGCAAACGAAAAGCGACAGGCTCAACTGCAAAAACTGCTTAAGCGGATCAGTGACGCCCAGACTGGCGGCGATGCACCGGTGCTGGCAACTGCCCTGGCAAGTGTTACGCAGACATCGCCAGCGACTGGCACAAGAAACCTGGCAGAGACAAAAACGGAAACAGAGAGTGCACAGGTCTTCATCCACGCACTTACGCGTGCGGCCGGTTATATGGAGACTGCCGTGGATTCAGATAACCCCAACTCAGAGGTTGTTGCGGTTATTCCTGCCGGGCCGCTGGCTGGCGCAAGACTTCACAGTTCGTCAGTAAAACTTGCCGGCAATGGACTGGATATCAGGTTTACCAGTATGAGCTGGAACGGCATGGAGCTGAACGTCAATGCAAGCGCACAGAGCGAGAAAAACCTGATGTCTTCTGTGGCCTCCGATGTTAACCATAGATGGGGAACACACATCGTTCTGCCCGCTGTACTGGGAGGTCTTGGTGATCTTGGTGGGCTGTACAAGGATGCTAACACTCAGGTTATGCAGTCCAGTGTCGGTACCGTCACCGGACGAGTGGGTAAACCTGATGGCAGCACAGTGGCTGGCGTAATGGTTGGCGGCACAGCCCAGACCGGTGCGGAAGTCATCAAACAGGAGATGGCCCGTGAGCCGTTCCGCCAGGTCACCGTGAAGCAGAAAGAAGTTATCTCCATTCTCTTCGTTGACTCGGTTACTTCTGACGACATTGTCAGTAGCAATAAAGCGGCCCGCCCCGCAATCAATAGCACCTTATCAGCACCCGCTGCCGCAGAGCAGCAAACCGAAACCCGCCTGCAGGAAGCCATCGCGCGCCGCCAGGCTGAAATCCGTCGTCAGTATGGCGATACCGTACCCGTGAGGAACAATGATGAACCAGAAAATTGATATGCCTGAAGAAGAAACACTGGAAAGCGAGGATGATTTTGGCGCGCCAGATCCTCGCGAGAAACCGCCCTTCTGGAAGCGAGACCTGCTGTTTGGCTATTCTCTGCCGTGGCTTCTCGGGATAACGCTTCTGGCAGTGGCCAGCCTCTGGTACCTGTTCGGTCCATCACTGTCATTGACGAATAATACGCCGTCTGAAACCAGCTTCAGTGAAGTTGAAAATACACTCGACGGTGCACAGCATAGTACGGTTGAGTCTGTTCCGCAGCAGGCTGTCTCGCCAGCCGCGGCGCAACCGGCGGCACATACGTCCCTGCCAATGGCTCAGGACGACAGGGCGAGCATGATGACGGATATCCGTGACGAACTGAACGATCGTGACCGCAAGATAAATGACTCTCTGACGTCGCTGAAAGACAGCGTTACGCGCCTGTCTGATGCTATCAAAAGGGATGAGGCTTACGCAGTAGAAACGC